>Ga0265295_1000337_pt1 | contig 95723 bp, 104 predicted proteins | sample Munlansysbiofilm_FD_192503 | JGI IMG/M metagenome (GOLD analysis project Ga0265295, IMG submission 192503) | Leachate microbial communities from a municipal landfill in Southern Ontario, Canada - Methane capture system biofilm | ecosystem: Engineered > Solid waste > Landfill > Unclassified ... | reverse complement strand
CTCTTGATTGGATGCGAATATTGATGATAAAGCGAGATAAGAGTAATAAGGATATCTTTTTGAATTAGTGATAAATCCATACTTACTGATTCTTTCTGATTGCTATAGTAATAAACCAAATGGATTGGATGAAAAATGTACTTCGATAAAATCCCGACAGTTCCAACAGCAGACGAGCTGCTTGACCGCAGTTTCCGCCGTGCCTCCAAGAAGATGCGGGAAAAAACAAGTAAACGTCATGCAAATGAGGATTTCGTCCGGGCGATCACCCAGGCGACGCATGACAAACTGGTGGTAATTATCCAGAGTTTTCCCGAATTTGAAGAGCTACCGCCCTTTTACCGGGACCTTTGCGATATCTTATTTGGGATGAATGCCTTAAAGAAAAATCTGGGCATGGTGGGCTGGGCAGCAAAAAATGTGCGTGATGTGGGAAACAGCATCTCCAAAGGAATGCGCTGGGCCGACACGCAAGTCGAAAGAAGACGTGCGGTCGCACGAATCGCCTCGATTGTTCACCGTGCGGATGACTCTCTTCGGTATCTCAACGATGTCAGAAACGTTCTTCGAAAACTGCCTGTGATCAGCACCGATGAATTTACGATTGTGGTCGCCGGATACCCCAACGTGGGTAAATCGTCCTTCATTCGTCTGGTCTCCAGCGGTGAACCCGAGGTCGCGTCCTATCCGTTTACGACCAAAGGCGTTATCGTCGGTCACAGAAATGCTGAACGAAGACGAAAGATCCAGTTCATCGACACGCCAGGTCTTCTTGACCGGGCTGATGAGGAGAGAAACGTCATCGAAAAGCAGGCACTCAATGCTCTGGTTTACGTCGCCGATCTAGTTATGTTCATCATTGATGCAAGTGAGAACTGCGGATACTCGTATGAGGCACAGATGAAACTCCGCGAAGAGATCGAATCGATCATTTCAGTCCCGATGATCTCTGTCGTAAACAAATCGGATGTGAAGACCGTTGAAGGATTCTTCAACATGTCAACCGTTTCCGGCGAAGGTGTCGACGAGGTCCTTGCCGAACTTCTCCGTCTCCGTGAGGAACTGAAGGTGGATGAGACCGTTGATATTCGCGCCGAAATACCTATGCCGGAGATACGGCGGCACGGGGCAAGACTGGATACGGAAACAGATTTCTGATCCGGCAACTTTTTTTTTAAATTTCGTAAGGTATTTGCATGGACAAAACGTCCATCCAGATGTAAAAAAGGAGGGTGATTATTCAGTCTTTCTTATACTCACCGTGTTTTCTCCAGAGATACCATAATCTCTGGAAAGCTGAAAGATTCGTGCAGATGGCTACAAGGATCACGGCGATCCAAATCTGTCCGATCAGCCCAAAAAATACCAGAGAAATCATCGTCTCTGGTCTGCCAAAGAACCCGATGCCCTCCAGCGGATCCGAGATCTTTCCATCCTCTTTGCAGGTGTACCCGATTTCTGCATAGGTCACCGGTTTCACAAACGTGTTCATGATCGATCCGATAACAGCGAGTCCGGCGATCAGCATATCTGCAGTCGGCGCAAAACCCGTGAACTGAGAAATGATGGGGATTCCTGAAAGTCCGATCGCGAGAAGCACAATCCCATCCACATATTTATCGACGATCCAGTCACTGATCGCCCCAAAATCGCTCTTCTTTCCAGTTATTCGTGCGACCGATCCATCCGTCAGATCCAGAATACCCGAAATCAGCAGAAGAATACTCCCCACGATAAACGACTGGCAGAAGTAACAGACAGCTGCCCCTATCCCGAAGAATAGCGAGAGAAGCGTGATCTGGTTAGGAGTCATTCCTGTCTTCACAAAAAGCCTGACAACCGGGTCGAGCCATCCCGTGAGTTTATACCTGAGTGATGTGATATTCATGGATATAGAGGTAAAATCATTTATCGGTGTGTGCTAAATATCTATACATCGTCAAGCTATATGAATCAGAAGGAAACTCCATGGAGACACTACATAAACCACACGTGCTGATGATTTCAGAGATCACAGTTGACGGGAAACTCACTCTTGGCAAAGGTGTTTCCAGCAAAATACTGATGAAACATATGTCCCATGAAGCTGAGATCCTTCTCCACGAAACACGTGCCGGGTATGACGCCATAATGGTCGGGTCGTCAACGATTCGGATCGACAACTCCTTTCTGACTGTTCGAATGGTCGAGGGGGAAAACCCTCTCCGCATCATCCCAAACAGTCTTGCCGATCTGCCGCTGGAAGCAAACGTCTTCGACACAACAAAAGCCCGGACCGTTCTTGCCGTTTCTGCAAAGGCGCCAAAAGACCGGATCGATGCTTTCACCGCCCGCGGGGTCGACGTGGTCGTCTGCGGCGAAGACCGGGTGGATTTCCCTCTGCTTATGGACATTCTCGCATCCAAATACCAAATTAAAAAACTCATTATCGAGGGAGGGCCGACCCTCAACTGGCATATGCTTCACCATGATCTCGTTGATGAGATCAGACTGATCCACATGCCGTTCATCGTCGGCGGAAGCGATACGCCGTCTTTGGTCGGCGGGATGCAGATCACCTCGGAAAACGATATGATCAGACTTGAGCTGACGAGCACGAAGATGTACGGCTCCAATATGGTCACCGAATACCGGGTCCTGTACTGAAATCATTATAATCTCGCTCTGTCAAGTATCATTCATGATACTCGGTGTCAACGATCACGTCCCCACGTTCACCCTTTCCGATGCATCAGGAAATGCGTGGACATTTCCAACCGCAGCTTCACACCTGACGGTTCTCTACTTTTATTCAAAGGACAATACAGCAGGCTGCACGACCGAGGCAAAGGAGTTCTCCGACCTCCTTCCTGAGTTCTCACGGCTCGACGCGCAGGTGTTTGGCATAAGTCCGGACTCGGCCGCAAGCCATCAGAATTTTACCGAAAAACAGAAGTTGTCCGTCACACTTCTTGCAGATCCGGAAAAGACCGTGATCAGCGCATTCGGGGTCTGGGTACAGAAAAAAATGTATGGCCGTGAATATATGGGTGTACAGCGTAGCACATTTGTCATCGACCCGGCCGGCAAGATCCTTGCCGTATGGAATAAGGTAAAAGTGAAAGGTCATGCATCAGACGTATTACAAACGATATTTGCATTTGTGTGACTTCTCAAACAGAATACACTAAGAGGTATTCAATCAAATAATTCTGATATGACAGCATCAAAAATTCTTCTCCTCATTATTGATGGTGTGGGGGATAGACCGTGCAAGATCCTGGGAAATAAAACCCCGCTCGAAGCCGCCTCTCTCCCGAACCTTGACCGACTTGCCGCAGAAGGTATCTGCGGGATCATGGATCCTATCGCTCCCGGGGTCCGTGGAGGTTCCGACACATCCCATCTCAGCCTTCTCGGCTACGATCCTCATATCTATTATACCGGCAGAGGACCCCTCGAGGCTGCCGGATGCGGTATCCAAATGGAACCCGGCATGATCGGATTTCGGGCAAACTACGCCACAGTCGATGATGAAGGACGCGTGATCGACCGCCGGGCAGGCAGGATCGCCGACACGACCGAGATCACCGCCGCCGTGAAAAACGGGGTCGATCTTGCAAAATTCGGGGTCGTGATCGAGTTCGCTCCCGGAACCGGCCACCGTGCAGCCCTTGCTCTAAAAGGAAAAGGACTCAGTGCAGCGGTATCATCCAATGATCCGAAGAAAACCGGTGTCCTGCCGCAGACAATTCTTCCGGAAGATGACAGTAAAGAAGCTGCGTTTACCGCTGAGGTCTGTAATGAGTTCTCGCGCCAGGCGGCCGTGATCCTCAATAATCATCCGGTCAACCTTGAGCGCAAAGCACGCGGCGAATATCCGGCAAATGTCGTTCTGATTCGGGGAGCAGGAGAAATGGGCGTCTATGAGACCTTCGAAGAGAAGCATGAAATCTCCGGCAGTGTGGTTGCCGCCGCAGCGTTGATCGCCGGGATCGGCAGTTCGGTCGGTCTTGAACGCATCCCGGTCCTTCCAACTACCCCTCTCGCCGAACAGGTTAAACTGGTCTGCAGCGAGCTGGAGAGAAAGGATTTCGTTCTCTTTAACCTGAAGGCAGCTGACGAGTATGGACACGACGGAAAAGCGGTCGAGAAGATGAAATGCCTTGAAGAGGTCGATGCTGCTCTTCTGCCGTTCTTCGAGATACCCGATCTGATGATCGCCGTCTGCGGAGACCACTCGACTCCCTGCACTATCAAAGATCATAGTGCCGACCCTGTCCCGCTGATCCTTCACGGAGACGGAACACGTATCGACATGGTCTCAAAATACGACGAGATCTCCTGTGCTGCAGGGGGTCTTTGCCGGATATCCGGAGGCAGTCTGATGCCGATCCTCCTGGACCTTATTGACAAAACCCATAAGTACGGAGCATAACGATATACTAATACACGTGGTGGAGAATGGTTGAGGATAAAAAACGGATAATTATAGCTGAATCATTGCCTGAAGAGGACGAAAAGTTCCTGAACTTACCAGAACTCACACCTGAAGAGGAGGAGGAACTTGAGGATCGGGCATCGGAGAATCCCGAACCGCTGTTCTCCGAGGTGACTCCTGAGCAGAAAAAGCTCCTTGATCTGAATATTTCCGAAGTCGATGAGGACACGGCCTCAATAGTTTTATCCTCCTCTGACCTTTTCAAAACCTGTTATCTGCCCGATAAAACCGAGCTGCAGGAACGCAATCTCAAAACAAAACATGACATCCTGATCGGGGATCACTGTGATATCGGCTATGGACTGTATGGAGATGACATCGTTATCAGCGAACTCTCCACTATGCACGGGGATATCGTCGCGGAAGGCGATCTCCGTATCGATAACTTCTGTGAAGTCCACGGAACGGTCCTTTGCAACGGAGATGCCTATCTTGGCGAAGGCGTCAAGATCCACGGCAAACTGAATGTAGGCGGCAATCTGGATATCGGGGACAATGTGGTGATAGATAAGGAGTTCAAGGCGTACGGGGATATCGCGATCAGAAATCCGATGCCGGTCGTTTTGTATCTCCTGCTCTATGTAATAACCATGCTGCATCTTGAGGGAGAGGAAGCCGCGAGAAAACGGGTGGAGAATCTTATCTCTGAAGTGAACGCTTCCCCTCTTGTGCTTCCACCGAAGACCACGATGGATCTTCGGTACTTCTCGGTCCCCACGCCGATGGAAATTGGAGCGAACTGCCGTCTGCACGGAAACATCCGGGCACAGTCGGTGAAGGTCCGCAAAGACACGACGCTCTTTGGCAGTATTCAGGCGACCCAGCGGATAAAACTCGGCCCGCGGACCGCGATCCACGGAGATGTTGTCGGACAGAATATCCGGGTCGAACGCGGAGCGGATGTTCTGGGCGATGTCGCCGGCAGGACGGTCTGGCTGCATGAAGATGCACGGGTGAGCGGCGTGATCAAAGCTACCGATGGGCTTACCATCGGACATACGGATGGAAAATAAGTGTCGTTACTTTCAGAAATTCTGGAGCTGGATGAACTCAGGCTTCTCGAACCGGATTATGCATCGCTGGTGAACAATGGAGAGCCAGGGGTTTTGATCTGTGACGCGGAACCGGTCCCAAAGGGGGCCAGGCTTCTGATCGATGAAGATGAGAGCCCCCTGTTGTTTGCAGTGAAGAGCGGAGACGAATGGTGCGGGACCTCCTGGCTTTTCCGATCACCGACCGCCGGTGAATTTTCTTTGTTCGAAGCAGCTGACGGAGATATCTATCAGGAGGAGCGCGAAAAGGTGGAGGATGCATGCCGGGCATATTATGCAGAGATCATCCGGACCGCGGTCCCGCCTGCAGGAGACGATCTTACTGCCGATAGGATCGGAAAGGTCCGTGATCTTCTTCATGAGGTATGGGGACCCTCGATCTCCGGAATCGCGCTGGACGCCTGTGCCGGGTCAGGGATCGGCTCTCTGATCCTGGGTGAGATGGGAGCTCATCCGATCGCGTATGACAACGATCCTGAGCTTCTGGCGCTTGGTCTTTCGTCGGGCAGACTTGCTCCGGAGCGTCTGGCCTGTATCGATGCACGAATCGCGTCGGCGTATCTTCCTGATGCGAAGTACGGTGTCGGTATCATGTTCGGGCAGATGTACGGGTACACGCAGGATATCTGGCGGTCGATCGTTGAGGAGCTTGCCGGGATCACGGAGAACACGCTCATCACGGTAGCGACGGAAGAGGAAGCTCACTGGGTGAAGGAGTGGGCAAAAGATGTTGGGAAGACGCTGGATATCATGGAAAATACCCGTGATCCGATCTACGACCGCTGGGTCTGTTTCGGGTAAGGGTGTAGGGTGTGATGGGTTGGTGACGGGTTATCCATCACCAATTTAACGAAAAATTCAGCTCTGTTTTTGATTTTAAGCTCGATTTAGATAGTGGTGACGGGTTGACGGGTTGTTTTCGTCCAGGAGGAGAGGAGGGGTAAATCTATAGAGATACTATAGAGATTTGTGTTCCAGAGCGGATGGATTTTCGCTCACCCATCACCATTTTCATTTTGACGGGAATATCTGTTTATTTTGTTGTTTCAAGGATAATTTGAGGGATTCAACCCATCACCAAACCCGTCACCGACCCTACACCACCCGTCACCGGGGCGGGACGAAGAGAACACGGTGTGCAAAATCAATTATGAGATGAATAAACTCTAAAAAAAGTCCAGAGGGAGGTATTTGGGGGTGACGACACCCCGTAGCTTTCTGCTGTATATGTATTTGTTTAAACAAACACACATACCTAACTCATAATTTATGGAATGTTGCGATCGATCCTTCAAGGGTGTTTCCAGTCAAAGTATATCTTGAACCGCCAATAGTATAGACCCCATTACCCAAATTCTCCCAAGTTATAGTATCACTAAATCCCATTACTGTGATCATACCTTCTCCATTTCCCGATAAATCAAGGGTAGTAGTTCCAAGCGAGCTTTCCCACGTCCCCACCACTGGATCAAGATAGGTACATCCGGCAGCAAAAGACGTTGCTGCACAGAGAAAAATTAAAGTTAGTATTACGAAAATTTTTTTCATATGGTATCATTACGCGGGAACAACATAAACCCGAGTGAAAAGGATATTTTCGATAATGAGGACGTACCCCCTCAAAAAGACGTTATGTATGACCCGTTTTTTTCAGGAATTTTTCATGCTTTCGGATGATGGATCACAATCACCGTCTAGCGAAGTTTTGTAAAAGAGCTGAGAAAACAGTGGATCCGTTGGGATTCGAACCCAAGACCTCCGCCATGTGAAGGCGACGTCATAACCACCTAGACCACGAATCCATACAAAAAGAAGAAAAAGTGCACCGACCGGGAATCGAACCCGGGCTATTGGCTTGGAAGGCCAAAGTCATACCTCTAGACCATCAGTGCATGCTTTGCGTCACATATGTTTCTATTTGACCTAATTAAACCTGTCGAAAAAATATTGGGGTTCAGTATCCTCTGATTTCTGAACGAACTTTTTCCAGATTGGCGATCCTCTTTTCTAGGGACGGGTGGGTGGAAAATAACTCCATAACGGACTCGCCTGAGATCGCCGGGATGATGAAGAACGAGTTTGTCCCGGAAACCTCTCGTTTCGCATCGGGAGACGCAGCATTCATCCCGTTGCTGATCTTATTCAGAGCGCGGATAAGCGCATCCGGATCCCGGGTGAGATAAGCACTCCCGCGGTCTGCAGAGAACTCCCGGTACCGGGAAATTGCCATTGTCACGATCGTTCCAACAAGATAGACCACAAAGGTCAGGGCCATTGCCGCGATGAATATAATGATCCCGCCGCCGTTTTCACTGTCCCGATTCCCACCGAACAGCGCCATGATAAAGGCATTGTTCAAAATGATCGAAGCGACCATCACCGCAAAACTGCCGACCGTCATCGTCAGCATGTCACGATTCTTCACATGAGCCATTTCATGAGCCAGGACGGCCTCCAGTTCATCATCTGTGAGTAAATACCGGATCTTCGGTGTTACGGCCACCACGGCTTTTCTCGGGCTTCTGCCGGTCGCAAATGCATTGGGGATGTTTGCCATTGCTCTGTGCTGAATGATCCCCACTTTCGGCATGGGAAGACCTGCTTCATCGGCAAGCCGCCGGATCATTGCATGCAGCTTTGGCTCCTCATCCTCATCGACCAGCATCACCTTCATACTCCTCTGCACAAGTTTGTCAGAGAAGAAATACTGCACAAATGCCATGACGAATACCAACCCTATCAGGAAGTACATCATCGTCCCTTTCAGGAAGAACATGACAACTGTCAGTATTACCACATACAACAGGAGCATGATCATCCAGGCTATAACCTGACGACCAATCAGCCCCCAGTCACGTTTCCAAATCATTGTACCTATTATGGATAATCTTTGAATAATAGGTTTCCTGACACCGTAGAGTCAATCCGAAATATAAACTACATGAAGGATACAATAATGAATAATGACTGCAGATGATTTCGAAATAATCGAAGAGGAGTTCCCCACCGACGAACTTGCCGATCTGGCATTTGGAATGTTCACCATCTTCATCGAAAAACATCAGGAATCACAAGGATCGTTTCTTTTCTGTGAGGTGGAGTCAGACGGAGATATCGAAGGACTCTGTCTGAAACTTCTGCAGGAATTTACATCCGAATATACCCCCCTCGCCGACTCTCTCCGGCGTATCGGGACCGCGCAGGAAATCGCCGGCCTGTATCGATTTGGTGAAGGCATCATCCCGTCAAAAACGGTTAAGTCATACTGGATCCAGCAGGATAAACCGGGATCCGCCACAGGTGCTTCGGGGGCGGAAGAAGCAGGAAAATGGCTGATCTTTGTCGGACCCGAAGAGGTGGACGCTGCCTGGCAGAAAGTCCGTGACGCCACGATCCAAGGACGTCTGGGGATCGGGGCAAAAGTGAGTACGGCAAAGGAAAATGAGGACGCGCATGATGACCGAAAAGTGATCTATGTTTTTACTGCAGACTGGGCGGATGAACCGGATGTCATGCGAATCCGCGCAGAACTCAAAGAACTCGGATTTGTCGACAGAATAGGATACAAACGAAATCTGGATACCTACGCCGGTGAATACCGCGAAAAAGGTAAACGCGTTGCGTATTACTCGGTCTGAGCACTTCTCTTTTTTATTACGACGCCTATTACAGAGATTACGATCGCCAGAAGACAGGTACTACTGGCAACAAGATAGCCCCAGGGGAATCCTGCTTCGCCGAGTGCATGTTTGATGATCAGATCGATGCAGATACAAAGGAGGCCGCTGAGGAAAATGATTGCCGGGACAGTAAACCATATATTCCGCGGTTTGATCAGCAGACCATAAATAATCCACATGAATACGATTCCCGTGGCTGAAACCGGAACGCCGATCGGCAGGAACCAGTTGGTATCTCCGCTGAACTGATCGAGTATCAGGAGAAACGGCAGAAGTAATGCCGTGATGATGCCAAGAGACATTTTCAGCCCTCTCTTTTTGTAATACAGTATCGGCATCAGGACAAGCCAGCCGAATAATAATGAGCAGACCGGATAGACCAGCCAGCCAACGGTGTTTGTAAGTGCCAGATTACAGATAATACAGATAAAAACAGCTGTAAAAACACAGATGGAAAGAACCCACATTGTCAAATCAGAAAATGATGGTTTCATATCAGTGTGCTCTTTATTTCAGGAACGATACTTTCATGCAAAAATGGGACGGTGCAAAAATTCCGCACCAAAAATATGCGAAAGATTATGCTTTGCGTTCTTTATTCTTCGGGCGAAGGGACGATGAACCGCATTTGCGGCAGGTCGTTGCGCGAACAGCGTTACGTGCGTTGCATTTCATGCAAACTTTAACATTAAGAAGTCTGGCTTCTGCTTCTGGGAATCTCATCTATGAATAACCCCGTATATTGAGTTCTAGTATGTATGCTCTTGGTCATATTAACGATTCCGTTCAGACCGTGCTGAAATATACCATTCGCGAAAGGCGAAAAGGGCACGGGCGCGGTGGGAAACTGTGTTTTTTTCCGCCATATCCATCTCGGCAAGGGTGCGTCCCTGAACGGAAAATATCGGATCGTAGCCAAATCCATCCGCTCCACAGGGAGCGTCGGCGATCTCGCCTTCGATCCTTCCTTCGAATGTGCGGATACCGGTTTCATCGACATATGCGATTGAGGTGGCGAAATAGGCATGGCGATTGGTGATACCCTCCATAAGGCGCAGAATGCCGGCATTTCCAAGGGTATCCTGGATGTATGCAGCATACGGGCCGGGAAATCCAGATAATGCTTCGATGAAGAGCCCCGTGTCGTCAACGATCAGCGGGATCTTAAGGGCGGCGTAAGCCTGCTGTGCTTTTGCCTGTGCGATTTCTACAATATCATCCGACTGCGGTTCGATGCAGTCAAAGGAAATGTGAGATATGTCCGTGATCCCTTGAAAGAATGCGGCGACCTCGGCAGCTTTGTTTTTGTTCCCAGTAACTACAGTTATCATAAGTATCTCCCGCGAAGTTCGATCTCGTGTTCACGCAGGATCACGCTCGCGGCTTCAGGAAACGCCGCGCAGTATCCTTCGATAAATGCATTTTTCAAAGACTCAGGATCTTCTGTCGTGCTTTCCAGTGTCTGGAACAGAACATGGAGGTCAACGCCGCGTGGTTCGATCTCCCCGGTCATTTGTGAGAGACCAAAGTCGATCAGATAGACGCGGCCGTTATGCCGGATCATGTTGGAAGTTGTAAGATCGCCGTGGGTTATACCTGCTTTGTGCAGTTTTCCAACCGTGATCCCCGCACCTCTAGCGTAATCTTCATTCATGATGTATTTGAGCACATCGCCGTCGAGTTTTTCCATGACGATCTCGTGGTCGGTAACATCACGGATCACCGGGACCGGGACCCCGACACGTCTCGCGGCAGAAATGGAACGCGCTTCGGCACGTGTTCGTTCGATGATCAGATGCTGATCAAGTTCAGGCACCCGATATCCTTTGGACAGGCGGGTTTTCACCACATCCTTATCCGTGAGGTTCACCGACGCCTCTGCGCCGCGCTCGGCCGTTTCCGACTGACCGGGAGCGAAGAGCAGACCAGCATCGCTCCGCCACGTCACTTCAACCTGATCAGAGCGATATCCAGGATTCACGACTGAGTCAGCGATTGGGATGGTGGATCCGGCTTCCAGCATGATTTTCCCAGTGTAGGCGATCATCGCACCGTTGTCTCCCATATACGTTCGCGGGGGAGCCATAAACTTGGCTCCGCGCTCGGCACACATGATCCCAAGCATCTCCTGCAGCCGTGCATTTGCTCCGACACCGCCTACCAGGATGACCTCGTCCTTTCCCGTGTGGGCAAGGGCCCGTTCGGTCACTTCCACACACATGGCAAATGCCGTTTCCTGAAAACTGAAACAGACATCTTCCATGGATGCACCGCGCATGGTCGCTTCCTTTGCGGCACTCATCAGCCCGGAGAACGCGAGGTCCATTCCTTTCACAGTGTATGGAAGATGGATGTATGATCCGTTCTTCGCCATGTTTTCGATGATGGGGCCTCCAGGATGGGAGAGGCCGTGACTCCGCGCGAATTTGTCGAGAGCATTGCCAAGTCCGATATCCAGCGTCTCGCCGAAGATACGGTATTTCCCATTCAGGAAGCCAAGGACCTGGGTGTTTGCGCCGGATGCGTAGAGCACAATCGGGTCAGCAAACTTTGTGTACCATCTGCCGATCTCTACGTGGGCAACACAGTGATTCACGCCGACGAGCGGTACGCCAAGCTTCAGCGCAAGGGTACGGGCCGTGGTCGCTGCTATCCTAAGTGACGGACCTAGTCCTGGACCAATAGAAAAAGCGACGGCATCGATTCCGCCTCCTGCTTCATTCAGAGCTTTTCTGACAACGTCGGATGCAACAGAGGCATGGTGCTGAGCAGCCTCACGCGGATGAATACCGCCGGTCGGCGGAACGTAGGGTGAGGAATGAAGACAAACTAAATCTTCTGCAAAAACAGCGGCACTGAAGTTCCATGCTGTCCCTTCAATGCCGAGGACCCTTTTTTCGGGCATAATTTAATGTATATTATTGCTTAAACTCGGTGTATCCGCATTTTCCGCAGGTAAACCGGTCTGAGTGTTCACCCATAAAGACACCGGCTCCACAGCGCGGGCATGTACGGTGAGCAGTAGTTGCTTTTCCCTGTGCGTCAACGGTATAAAGTTCGCTGCGTTTCGGGGTTGCTTTTACTACCTTCTTTGCTGCCATTTTTACTCCTCCTTTTCAGCTTTGGGCTGTCCGCGTGCAATCAAAAACTCGCGTTCAGTTGATTTAAGTGCTTCCGGGGTGCCGTATATGCGGGCCACACCGGTCACTGCTTTCGTTCCAAAGCGCCCCTTTAACGGGGAAAGGATCAGGTTTTCAACAGGGGCATTGTGCATCGCGGCAATTTTTGCACCGATGTCAGAACGGGCCGGGGTAGCACCCTCATAACTTGCGGTAAATGCAAGCTCATTACGGCTTAATAGCTCGTTCCTGGTATTAGAGGTAATCTTAATCTCCATCGATATCCCACAATTATTGGAATGCAGTATATTTAATACTGGCGTCATAGACTGACAAAATAGGTCAACAGTTTTTTTGCATCGGCACGAAGTTTTTTGTTCACTTCGCAGACAACAAGTCCCTCTTCAGGCTGGCCGTAAAGAATTACGGCACCATCCGGCAGGATTTCTGTAAGCGGCAGGACGGCCAGATCCTCTTCTCCCCTGACCATGACCACACAGGGCATTTTTCCCTCTGCTTCACGGAGCGCGGAAACGAGTTCATCTGTGATCGTTCCTGCAGGGTTTGTCACATGCAGGATATGTCCACGGATCTCCGGCATTCTGAGATAGGGAGAACGTTTGGTAAATCCGTCAATAACTCCTATTGACGGGATAAGACCTGCGGATAATGCATTGTGAGTGACAACATCCCCGACAGTACAGAATATCTTTCCTTCAATATAAGGAATGACCATGGAAAAATCTGAAAAAACAGTGCCGAACGGCTCTCTGAAGAGCCACCGGTTCTCTGGCGGGAGTGTTAGCATTTATCTGACCTTGATTGCGTATCTGCCGTTAAATTCGATGTTCATCTTCTCTGCAACATCAGAGTGGCGTGAGTCGATGATTACCAAATACCCAAACCATTCAGGCGTCAGGGCATTACCCTGGCATTCGGGACAGACAGTTTTATCCGCTTCAAGGATTTTGTGACACTTTCGGCATGCCTGCAGGAGTTTCTTTTGTGTAGAACGTTTTGCGGCCATTACTTTGATTCCCTGTCAGCTTTCTCTTTGTTCATGTCCTCTTCTATCCATGCAAGGGTTCCAAGGCCCGGCTGACGCATCGTCAGACCGATTTTTGATTCACGGGGATCACGTTCGTTTAAGGAGAGAGCAACAACTCTTGCGCGCAGAGTATCTCCGACACCGATCGTTCTGCCGCTGTCTTTACAGACAAGGCGTGAATTTTTCTCATCATAATCAATGTACTCGTCAGATATCTGACTCATGTGCAGCATAGCGTCGATCGGACCGAGAGACACGAATGCCCCAAAGCTTGTTGTCTCGACGACAACACCTTCGATTATTTCCTGGAGGGATAAGCGGAGTACAACAGCGATAAAGTCGACGTCGTAGTACGCGCCTCCATCACTGTAAACAATCTCTCCATCACCAACACGGTCAACACTGGTTACAGCGATGAAAATACCCATCTCTTTGTCAACACTCCCTTCAAACTGTTCCTGCAGGACGTCAAGAATAACGGTGTTGAGATCTTCACCCATGCGTTCCGGGGGGACTCTGACTTTGTCGTTTAGTTTCAGCTTATAATACATATCTGTCTCCTCGCCTGTTTTGCTTATTTTCCAATTAGTTCTAGTTTACAGCGTGATCTGAGAACAACGACCGGGATACAGTGTTGTTTCAGACGGCTTCTTAATTCTCTATCATTGGTAACTACTATAGCATTAAACATCTCTGCTGTACGAATGACTTTGTCATCAACAGGGATATCTTCTGCCAGTTCCGAAAGGACAGTGCAGCGTGTCGCAATGGTCAAACCGAATCGCGCAGCCGCCGCATCTTTTCCCCGCCCCATCGAAAGACCGCGCAGTTCATACACCACCTCGGCAGGTACGAGCGCGTCATAGGCACCCAGGAGTTCACGCAGACCTTCGAAAAGGTCAACGTTGAACTGCGCGGGCATCATCAGAGCATTTGTGTCTAAGATGACCGTTACTCGGTCAGAAGACCCATGCCGATCAAACGCCATCTGCCTCCAACCTGACGGCTGATTGCAATCCGGGAACCGATTTCGGCACAGACCGGGCGTTTCAGCATGACTTCAGCCTGATTTTTCTTCGCTGCAAGAACAATTCCCACAGTAACTGCGGTTCCGACCGAAAGCATGAGCGGCTCTTTGAGTTTGAGCGGCTCGATGTTCAGTTCGGCTGATGAACCAACGACACGCTCCATGAGTGTGACATCGAACCGGAGTTTATCCCAGACTGGCGGGAGTGATCCCGCGATGCCGACAACCTGTCCGACAAGCGTGTCACTTTTGGTGATCGCCGGATCGAGTTTTGTGCCGATTGCTGCTAGTCCCCCCGGCGTTGCCGTAAGGACCTTGTGAGAAGCCTTGTTCATGGAAGTGATCTTAGTTGTGATCGGCTCCCATTTTGCTTTGTTCTCCGACATATATTGTCTGCCGGGACGGATTTCAACATCATCACCTTCGTGGAACTCACCGCGAATAAGTGAACCTCCGATAACGCCGCCTTTGATGTCTCGCCAGGAACTACCCGGGCGGTTCACATCAAATGACCGTGCAATCAGCATGGTCGGCGTAACATCGGATTCGCGTTCAACATCAGGAATGGTGGTGTTCAGCGCATCCAGAAGCATGCCGAAGTTTATCCTCTTCTGTGCAGAGACCGGAATGATCGGTGCATTTTCGGCGACCGTTCCTTTTACGAACGCTTTGATCTGCTTATAGTTTTCCAGCGCCTTCTTTTGCGGAACAACATCGATTTTATTCTGAACTATGACGATGTTTTTGATGCCGGTAAGCTCCAGTGCCATAAGATGTTCTTTGGTCTGAGGCTGCGGACACGGCTCATTTGCCGCAATTACGAGCATCGCGCCGTCCATGATGGCAGAGCCTGAGAGCATCGTTGCCATGAGTGTTTCATGACCCGGCGCATCTACGAATGAAACAGATCTGACTGCTTCAAGTTTTTCACCGCAGGTGGGACATACCTCTGTATTTGTATAGAGATCTGCACCCCCGCATTTTGGACATTTATAAAACGTTGCGTCGGCGTACCCAAGCCGGATCGAGATCCCGCGCTTCAGTTCTTCACTGTGGCGGTCTGTCCACGAGCCGGTAAGCTGGCTGACTAATGTAGTCTTGCCATGGTCAACGTGACCAACTACGCCGATATTTACGTTTGGTATTGTAGGATCATGCAAAGAAACCAAAACCTCCTCTAACCCTATATAGTTGACTTCAACACTGATATATGTGTGTGATACCGGCTTTATCCTCCGCCTTCACAACTCTGATCGGTATTTTGCCAGGCATTTTCCTGCATTTCCTGAATTTTTTCCTGTTCCTCTTTGAAATCCTTCCTGGAGTCATGTGATTTTTCTACATGATGCCTCCCTTCTTTGATCACAGTGAGCTGATCTATTCGGTAGTACATACCAGTGCTGTCAAGTTCGGCGAAAGTATATCCCCTTTCCTCCATAAACGATACGATTTTTCCAACAGTGCCAGTCCGACCGTAACGTACGGTCTCTCCAACTTTGAACATACTCATGATAAGTACATGGAAGGTGGTTTGTGATAAAAGTGTGGGAAAAAAGTTAGTTGATAGTCAGACCATTCTGCACTGCTTCTTCAGAGACTGAGAAAGTCTGCCCGGTTCCGACTATGGTGTATAATCCAGTGGTTTTTACGTCAGAAGAACTTCCCAAGGTGGCATAGGGAACAATAAACTGTCCATCCACACTTTCCTGACGGTAGGTGAAGGTCCGGCCGTTGTTGGTTATAACATCTACTTCGATAATTCCCTCTCCTTTGATAACGGCTCCGGGAACATACTCGAAGGTCTTTACATATGCCGTGCCGCCTTCATTTGCTCCAGTTACATAGCCTCCAACGACATAGGTCGTTGATTCATATGCTAAACGGAAGTGCTGAAGTGCAGGAACATCAACGCTTGGAAGATTGTAATTGGTAAGATCAGTGGGGGCTGAGATTACGTATGCCTGTTTTCCGGTTGCGGCGTTGGCGTTATAATTCTCCGCCGCAGTCCATGCAGCATTCGCATCAGTGTATGATTTCGTAGAGGTAATCACTGGGGCACCGTATCCAGCCGTTGAATCGGTGACTACGACATAAACACTGCCAGCATCAGTCATGGAGCCGTCAAAGTTTTGTAATCTGATGGTTAGGGTGTTGTAGAATTCGGGTGTCGGGGCTGAAACATAGGAATAGGTTTCGTCCGTTCCCTTTTGAAGGAAGGTATAGTAATATGGAGCGGTTTGTAATGTGGTGTCATTCCAGATGGCCATTGCTCCAAAGATGCCGTTTGCCATCAGATAATCAGTCATTACGTACTTTGTACCAAGATGATTCAGCTTTTCCATGATCTGCGACTCATCTGTATTTGTTAATACAGCGGCAACACCATACTCTCCGGAAACTCCCGCCTGGAACGGATTGCTGTTTGGAATTCGTTTGCCGATGGTTGTGATGTAATGGCCGTAGTCCCACCATGAGAGAACACCATAAGACTCTGAGGGATAGGTAAATGTTGATTCATCATAGATCGTCAGATAATTCACCCCGGTATCCGGAGTATTGACTGAGAGCCATTCGCATGCGTCGATCCAGTCCTGTGTTGTACCCCCGTTTGCAGAGGCTGAACTTAATTCAACTGCATATGCAGATGAAGAACCTACAAATACAACTGCAATGATCATGATAACAGCAAAGATACCCAGTCTGATCGGATCCGGTTTTCCTGAAGCTGATTTCTCCAGAGTTTTGGATTTATTGACTTGTTTTTTGTTTGCAGGTTCGGATGGTTTGGGTGATTCAGTGCGTTTTGCAATAAGTAATAGAAGATCTTTCTCTGCAAAGGTGATAGCCCACCCTATAAATACTGCCGCCAGGAGCGCAACATTTGCGGCAAAGTAATACTCCCAGCGTATGTGAGCACATGTCGCAAAGAACATGAAGAAAGACCAGATGAGGACGAAGACGACACCAGGCGTTTGATGCTTCCAGACATTCCAGAGGAGGCAGACAAAACCGCCGATCGCAAGAAGAATTCCCCAGTTATATGATGAAACCGCACTGGTAAAAGACCAGGAAGACATCTCCTGAACGGTCGCTCCCGTGGCATTGTTTGCGAAGAACCCGGCAAGATTTCCAATCAATGAATTAAAGAGATCGGGAAGTGCAAGCGCAAGGATCAATGAACCCGCAGCCAGCAGTATAACTAGCGTAATCAGATAATAATACCAGGGTTTTTCGAATTTTGTTACGAGGCGCGATATAAGATATAATACGACCGTGCCGAGAACCAGAAGCAAATGTACGAGGAACAGACCCAATGAATAATCGGTGAACCCGAAACTGAGATTACGAATGCCGTACAGCAGTAATCCGAGTGCAGCAATGATAAACGTGACCACGTTTAAACTGAGGAGATACTCAGTTGGTTTGCCTGAGTACTGATTCAGAATGAACTGAATCAGAGTAAATACTGCAACAAACATGCCAAAGACAACTATGGTCGTCATCGTAAGGAGACCGAGGAAGTATGCAATACCGCAGATAACCCCGTATAATATAGGCAGTTTTAATGTTGAAAAATCTTTGAAATCGATTTTTTTATCGCTGAGTGCATACAAAGCGAGCACGTAGCAGAGACAGAATAAACTGGAGAAGAGCGTTTCTGCGATATGGTGATCAAAATGCCCGTAAAGCGAACGGTAGAGGAATTGACCACCAATCACTGCAATGAAGAGTGCAGAGATGATACCTGTTTTCCAGTCGCCAATCCTTTTTCCAAGGAAGAACATGATCGGAACCATGAGTGCACCGAGAACTGCCGGAGCCCAGGATACTGCCGTAATAATGTCTACTCGTGTTGCAGCTCCTGCGATAATAGCAAAGATCGAGGCAATGTAGGTAAAGAGCGGACCCCAGACGATCTCCTGTCCGGTCGGATACAGCGTCATTGGTTCGAAGAAGATATACCCAAAGTTGTTTGCAAGAGCCACCTCGACTAACCGGAGATTATACCACGCATCCGGACCTGCGATCATATTTCCGGTGCCTGCTAAAACGGCCATCGGGATCATTCGTATCCAGAAAGCAAGTAAAGTACATATCAGGATGGCGAGTCCGATAATGCCATAACGATATCGTTTATCGTTCCAAAAATTCATAAAATCCATAGTCTATCACGGGTAGATATTAGATATGTATTATCTGGGCGTTTTATATGATAAAATAATTGGAAAGTAACCGTAGATCATGAATATCTCTAAGTATGGAATCAGCGCAATGAATAATAAATAATGTTTCTATATCTCCTTCCAGTCGGGGCAGGAATCATACTTCTTGCAGTCATCCCCTACATAGTATATTTATTCGGCGTGACCTTCGGAAAAAAGCCTGTAGATATGGACTTGAACACCCCAAAGACTCTTCCGGCTATCTCCGTTGTAATCTGTGCTTACAATGAAGAAAGGACCATCGCGAGAAAAATCCAAAGTATCTCCTCCTGCACGTATCCGGATGAGTTGATCGAAGTTGTCCTTGTTATCGACTGTTCAGATGATAAAACCGAAGAGGTCGCTCGAAGTGAACTGACTGATGTCAATTTTTCCTGGAAGATACATGTTAACGAACAGAGATCCGGGAAAAACACATCACTTAACACGGGGATCGATCTCGCTGCGAACGAACTGGTCATTGCAACGGATGCAGATCTGGTCTGGAATAACAAAAGCGTTGAGTATTTAGTTCGGAGTATCCTGGCCGATGAAAGATTTGCTGCTGGGACAGGCGATCTTCAGCCAAATCCCGGAGCTGACCGTGTCACCTCTATGGAAAAAACCTACAGATCCTATTTTGGCCGAATGGCAGAGTGGGAATCCGCTCATGATGCCACGCCGGCATTTAACGGCTGTCTCTTGATCATGAGAAAAAGCATAGTGCGGGGAGTAAACGAAACAAGCGGCGCAGATGATGCAAACCTTGCTTTTGCGGCTATACGAAAAGGATACCGGACATTTTATGAAACACGGGCAGCCATCTACGAAGAATTACCGGAAAATCTCAAAAAACAGTACATCCAAAAAGTACGGCGGGCCAAAGGACTCATCCAGACAACACTCGCCAACCGTGATCTGCTGAAAGTAGATCGTCCCTTCTGCCGGATATTCTACCCTCTTCGGTTATGGATGTATGTGATAACGCCGACAATGCTTCTGATCGGCGGCATTATCTTTTCGATCGGACTGATTCTCAATGTACCAATTCTTTTTCTTCTGCTCGTCGCCGCCTTCCTTTTGTTTAGTTTCATCAAAAATGGAAATCTGATGACTGCTTTTGTCACGAATCAGTTTTATCTTCTCGCCGGCCTCTACTCAAGAAAGAATAATGCTGTCCTATGGAAAAGCACGTCGAAAAAAGTCGGAGAGTAACGTTACTCTACCGTCACACTTTTTGCCAGATTTCTCGGCATATCAACATCTCTCCCAAGAGAAACTGCTGTGTGATATGCGAGCAGCTGTAGTATGATCGAAGACAGGACGACCGATCCGTATTCTGAAACTGCGGGAAGCGGAATACAGACATCTGCCACTTCGTCCAAGTCTTTGTCACAGTCTTTTCCGATCACAATGATCGGAGCACTCCGTGCTTTGATCTCTTTTAAGTTTGACATCATCACAGGATAGACATTATTTGAAACACACATAGCTATTACCGGGGTCTGTGGGGAAAGTAATGCAAACGGTCCGTGTTTCAGTTCTCCGGCGGCATAGCCTTCCGCATGGATGTAGGAGATCTCTTTCATCTTTAATGCACCTTCCATTGCTACCGGATAAAACATCCCTCTCCCAATGTATAGAAGGGAGGAAGCATCTTTGCATAATTTGACTGCATCCGACAGATCCGTGTTGAGGATCTCAGGAATATACCGCTGGATCTCGGTCAACTCCCTATCCAGCTGATGATCAGAGAGCAGATTTACTATCTGCATAAATGCGGCGACCTGAGAGAGAAATGACTTCGTTGCTGCAACACTCATCTCGGGGCCTGCTCTCGTATAAAGAACTGAGGAGGCCACTCGTGTAATGGAACTTCCCAGAACATTGGTTATTGCCAGTGTCTGTGCCCCGAGATCTTTTGCAAGTTTCAGAGCCGATATCGTATCTGCCGTTTCTCCTGACTGTGAAACGCCAATCACCAGATCCGTGTGCGGTGTTGGGAAGTATTTATACTCTGATCCAAGTACCACGCGTGTCGGGATATGACAGATGCTCTCCATAAGATAGGAAAAAACCATTGAAGCGTTTGCCGAGGTCCCGCAGGCAACAACCGTAATGAAGTGTGCGTTTTTGATCAGATCAACCGCTTTAGTACAGCGTTTAACTGATGAAAGGGTATTTGCAAAAGCTTCCGGCTGTTCGAAGATCTCTTTAAGCATATAATGCGGAAATCCGCCTTTTTTGACCTCATCCAAGCTCCACTCAAGTTCAGTGATCCCGCGTGATACCGGAAAACCTGCGTTATGAATCGTATAACCGTTTTTCGTGATCTCTGCAACATCCCCTTCCTCGAAATACACCGCTTTCTGGGTATATTCCAGAAGCGGGAGCGCATCGGATCCCAGAATAAATTCATCATCGCCAACGCCCAGAACAAGAGGGCTTCCATGTCTTGCCGCGATCACCGTCTCTTCTCCTTCAGCGAGTATCAAAAGAGCATATGATCCTTCAAGCAGGGGCAATATACTTGATACTGCTTCAAAAAGATTTCCCGTATACTTTTCTGCGATCAGATGAGGGATGACTTCCGTGTCGGTCTGTGATGTAAAAACGACACCGCGGTCTTCCAGTCCTCTCCTGAGGTCTGCATAGTTTTCAATGATTCCGTTATGAACCACGGCGATTCTCTTTTTTTCATCAAGATGCGGGTGAGCATTTGTTTCACAGGGAACACCGTGGGTAGCCCAGCGTGTGTGGCCTATACCAACGGTACCTTTCAGATGATTCGCAGATGTTGCGGAGTCAGAAATTTTTCCAAGATGTTTGTAGTAGGAAAGTGATGGAGAAAGAGTTGCGAGCCCGTATGAATCATAGCCTCTATACTCTAAGCGCAGAAGACCGGATGTACAGACCTCGGCGGCCTCACGGTATCCGATATATCCCACAATCCCGCACATCTCAGATCACCAAAGTGTTATCTGGAATCTCTTTTTCCAGGATCTTTACACCTTCGATAACAACATTGTTTCCTATTACTCCACCTTTTATTACAGTAAAGGGTCCAATTGTTGAACGATCGCCGCACACAGCACCAAACTCTCTTGACACTGTTGATACATGGTTAGAGCAGGTACATCCTTCCCCCATAATCGTATCAACGACCCGGGAGTGAGATCCGATGACACAGTCATTCATGATAATACTGTTTTCGATGTAGGTAAACGGCTCGATCGTGACGCGGGATCCAATGGATGTGTTAGGACCTATGCATACATTTGGCCCGATTCGACTTCCCTCTCCGATAACTGCTGGGCCGATAATTACCGTACCAGAACCGATCACGGTCTGTTTTCCAATGGACACGTGTCCCTGAATAGTAACACTTTTGTCAACCGTGCCTGAAACTTTTCCCTTTACTTGTTTGAGCAGGTGTCTGTTTACTGAAAGCAGATCTTTTGGATAAATGGCATCGTCCCAATCGTATGCCTGGACAAGGGAGATCTTCATTCCCTTTTTGACGCTTTTCTGCAATGATTCGGGAATTGTCTGCTCCCGTATGTTTCCAATAAACTCCGGCGTAAAGATATAAACACCGCAGCTTACGAGAGACCCCGGCACAACATCTGTCGGTTTCTCCACAATGCCTGTTAACATCCCATCATTTCTGGAAATCACGCCAAAATTGGCGGGATATGAGTGAGGTGCCACCAGTACGGCATTCTCCTTATCCAATATTGAACGCAGCGATTCAGGATCAACATAGTTGTCTCCTGCGACAACGAGGGTTTTTGTATGCACATACTCCTTTGCCATAGAAAGGGCGTGCGCCGTTCCTAATTGATTTTCCTGTATGACTACGTTCACAGGGACCGGATAGGTATTCAGGAACGTCATCACCTGTTCCTTTTTGTATCCGACAACTACCGTGATATCACGAATACCTGCGGCAACGACTGAGTTCAGAACATGTTCGAGGATAGGGCGGTTTGCCACCGGGAGCATGACCTTCGGACGGTTTTTTGTCAGCGGACGGAGCCTGGTCCCTTCACCAGCAGCAAGGATCACTGCCTGAATATCCTTCATTTTACTTCACCACCGTTTTGTTTTCGATCATTCCTGATACTAGTGTGTGGGGTGCGACTTTTGTCCCGCTGCCGATCGAGGACCCGGTATTTATGGAACAGTTGATCCCAAACATTACATCGTCTCCGATAACTGCCCCGAACTTCTTTCTGCCGGTGGAAATCCCGCCTACTTTTACCGGTCCATGGTCGTGACGAAGGTTCGCAATCTTCGTTCCGGCGCCAAAATTGCATCTGCTTCCAATTACACTGTCTCCGATATAATTGTAATGCGGGATCTTCGTATCATCAAAAATTATGGAGTTTTTGATTTCTACTGCATGACCGATGTGACAGTTGTTCCCGATCGTCGTTCCCGGCCGGAGATAGGCATTCGGCCCGACAGCAGTGTTCTCACCAATGATACAGGGACCTTCAATGTAGGTCCCGGATTTAATAACGGATCCTTTTCCTAGAATCAGCTGACCTTTGATCATCACATTTTCTTCGACGATTCCATTTAGTTCTTCAGTCACCATCTCAAGGAGATGTTCGTTTGCCGTCAGCATATCCCAGGGATAGCCCACATCCATCCAGACGGACAAGGGATAGGAAGTAAGTTTTCCTTCACCGATATAATCGGTCAAAGCATCGGTCAGTTCATACTCTCCCCGAGTCGACAGTGAAAGTTTTTTTAGGACGGAAAATATTTCAGCATCGAAGAGATACGCCCCGGCATTAATGATGTTTGATTTCGGGTGAAGCGATTTTTCTTCCAGCGAGGTGATCTTATTGTTTGCTACCGTCACAACGCCGAAGCTCTCCGGATGTGTTGTTGTCGAGGTGGCCATGACCGGACTTGTAAGATCAATAATATTTGTCAAATCGGATCTTTCAAGGATCATATCCCCGTTCAGCATGAGAAATGTATCATGAATAAACGGCTCGACAGTTTTCAGGGCATCTGCCGTCCCCATCTGTTTTCTTTGAACAACATACTGTATCGATACGTCGAATTTCGAACCGTTGTCAAACCATGTTCGGATCGCTTCTTCATGGTATCCGACAACAAGAAGGATATCCGTAATGCCGACATCACGCACATTTTTGATGAGATGTTCAAGCATCGGCTTTCCCGCTAAAGGCAACATGACCTTTGGACGGGATGTTGTGAGGGGTCGCATACGGGATCCTTCACCTGCGGCTAGAATTACACACTGCATATATTACTCCTTGATCTGATGCATCGCATTCCTGATCCTCGTCATGCCTGCATCCAGCATCCGTTCTGCATCGTCTTTTGTTTTTCCTTCTGCTGTACAGCGGATCTTCGGCTCGGTTCCGCTTGCACGAATCAGACACCAGCCGTTTTCTTCGGATATTCGAATGCCGTCAGTCGGTTTATCCGCGCCGAGTCGGGAAAGAATGTCTTTTGCATTCTTTGTCTCCAAAGCATCGCGAAGAATGGTATATCTCGGCATGGCATCCAGTTCCTCAGCCACATCCCATTCGCCCGATATCTCAGCGAAAAGTGCGGCTGCGTAGGGTCCGTCGGGACAAAGGGAATGTTTTGGGAAGATCCAGCTCCCTGACGGTTCACCGCCGAACGTCCCCCACGAGATGAGTTCCTCAGAAACAAAACTGTCACCAACCGGGGTTCTTCGGACTTCGGCGATCTCTTCGATCGCCATAGAAGCATCAACGGTCGTTACGACCTGTTTTGCATCCAGATACTTCGCAAAAAGCATAAGCAGAAGGTCCCCGTCGATATATCGTCCCCGGTTGTCGAATGCCATCATCCTGTCGGCATCCCCGTCATTCACTACAGCACAGTCAGCATTGATTTTTTTCATCAGTTTCGGGATGTGCAGAAGATTTTTTTCCAGCGGTTCAGACGGCCGGGCAAACTTTCCCGAAGGGTCGCAGTTTACCGGAATAACTGCTGCTCCCGACTCTTCAAAGAGTTTCGGCGTGATTTGCCCGCCCGCTCCGTTGCCGCAGTCTACGATTATGGTGAGGTCTTCTGGAATGCAAACCGAGGTAAGGATCGCTTCTTTATGCGGCGTAATAAGATCGGCATCCGTAACGGAACCCTGTTCATCCCACGAGCTCCAGACTGGGCGGTCCACTTCCTCTTCGATCTCTTTTTGCTGAGCAAGGGTGTAGGACGAGCCGTCGGAGCGAAAAAGTTTGATGCCGTTATAGGGTTCGGGATTATGTGAAGCCGTGATCATAACTCCCGCATCGGCAAATCCGGCACCGAAGGCAACGGTCGGCGTAGGACAGATTCCTCCGTAAACAACGTCCGCTCCGCCGCTGATCAGTCCCGAGATGACGGCGTGCGCGAGAACATCCCTGCTGGTTCGTGAATCTGTTCCAAGAACGACATGTTTTGCATTTTTTGCAACTGCCGCCCCAACGATAGGTGCAAGAGAAAGTAGGCGCTGATCAAACAATTGTCTGATACCGGACGAACCAAAAAGCATAGTGAAGTATTTTATGTGCTGAATGGAGTTAAATTATTAGGTCCCATAGGGACACCAGGCCTTTTTCCCAAGAAGTGCGGCAACGCCGGCACATGAGGGGCCGACAAATAATAGCTCTTTTTCCAGAAGGATTGCTTCATCGATTTCTACGAGAAGATCATCACTCAAAAGTGCATCGCCGGTCACGAGAACCACGTCGGCATCTTCCAGAAGTAAGACCTGTTTGATTCCCGGAATATCGCGGCCGAGAATGTAAACATTTTTTCCGGAGAGAGACGTCGTCAGCTCTTCGAGGCAGTCCTCAAAGTTTACCGTCGGGCAGGGGCCGAGTTTTCGAACAAGCATCAGAAAACCGGCAACGGCCGTCAAAGCCCCTGCCGCGGCAGCTTTTGTTTTCGAAGATTTCAGCGGGGCATCATACAGATGTTCAAGCCGCATTTTCGCACAAAATGGCTCAGGAGATGAGATCTCGGCAACTCTCCCACCGAAACATACCTCTAGACAATTCCCGGAACTGAACTGGCATATGTGATTCTCAGGGCGGCTCATATAGACAAGGTCACCGTCTTCGGCACCCATTCCATGCGCAACGTCATGTAATTTTCTTATAGCATCATGTAATATCATAACATTTCATCCAGTAAAACAACTCGTGCAGGTGAAGCATCCGCCCCTTCGATTTTCAGAGGCAGGGCGATCATTTGATATACACCGTCAGAAATTTTCGAAAGGTCCAGCATCTCGATGATGACGATCTCGTTTTTCAGTAAAAAACGATGAACGACATCATCTCCAATGGACGGAGTATCACAACCAACTGTTTTGACACCTTTGAGCAGGAGTACTTCAGCCCTTTCCAGAGATAAAGGAACTGCATTTCTAAAAAGAACTGCCTTGCAGTTTTGTGTTGGTAAAAGGGGAGAGGTCACGACCTCGGCAGAAAGTATTAGATTTTCCAATCCGATCCTGTCAACGGTTTTTTCATTCGAAAAATAATGTGCGGGGGCATCGATGTGGGTGCCGGTGTGCGTTCCAAGAGAAATGGAGGAGATGTAGGCATTTCCTGCTTTCATTATTGTCCGAAGAAACTCAGGATCCCCAGGATATACATACATCCCGGGGTGCAGGCCGACACTCACATCATAGACCTTCATCTAAAATCCGTGGTCGGCCGAATCGATTGCGTTCTCGATCTGTTTCTGGAGAGCATCCGGCAGACCTTCTATTCTGACATCCAGGAATCCCCGAATGATCGTGGCAGTAGCTTCTTCTTCCGAGAGTCCGCGGGCCATGAGATACTCTATCTCATCCCTCGCGATCTTGCCTACCGCGGCCTCATGGGACAGTTCAACGTCAACAACACGACCGTCGATTTCGGGGATCGCGTGCATAACGCCGTCTTTTAATATAAGTCCGCGGCATTCGATGTGTCCTTTCGTCTGAGGAACTTCGGCAATTATAGCTCCGCGGGAAATGATCGTTCCGCCGTTTGTAATGGCACGGGTGATCAGTTCGGCGCTGGTATTTGGTGCCTGAAGCACAGCTCTTGAGCCGGCATCGATGTATGAGCCGGTTCCGGCGACGATGACACTCGAAAAGCGGGCGACTGCGCCTTCACCTTTGAGATAAGCAGTCGGATACATCTGGACCATTTTAGTCGGACGCATACAGACGTAGTTTGAGAGGAATGTTCCTCCTTCTTCAACTACAGTTGCCGTACGCGGGAAAACTTCGATCTCTTCGCCCCATGTATGAATCATGGTCGAGGTCACTTTGGCATTTTTCCCAACATAAATCTCGTTGATTCCGTAGTGTGCCCCTTCTTTTGTTTTCAGAGAACTTACACATCCTGCGATCAGATGGACTTCGGACCCTTCCTCGGCAATAACGATATTGTGAACGGTCTGAATCGTGTCTCCCTGCATGAACATACAGCTCTGGAGTGGGAACGTGGTTTTTGCTCCTTTATGGGCAATGATAACATACCCTCTCTGTGGGTGGTCTGCTACGTACTGTGTGTACTTATCTTTGTCTGCCGGGACAAGATTCCAGCAGTACTCCTTGAGCCACTCGTATTTTTCGAGGGCTTTTTCGATCATCAGCACCTCTACTCCTTCAGCTTGGGAACCGGCGTGAAGGATATGATCGTTTACGAGGAGAAAACTTCCTGCGCGTCCTTCCATTGAATCCGTGTGGATCCCGGTTAAGGCAAGGCGTTCTTTATCTTCGGGGCTGATCCCCGAAAATCCATTCATTTCCGGCATGCTATACAGTCCTTGTATCCTGATGTTTTCACACTTTTGAGAATTTCACGCGGGTTTCCGCTGCACTGCAGATATCCGTCGATCAGCACATAACCGACATCAGCCTCAAGATAATCAAGAATATATCCTGTATGGGTAATGATTAATCCTGATTTGGTACGGTTTTTCATATGGATCCCTTTTTCCAGAAGAGCAGCGGCGGCATCGCCGAGGAGTGCCATATTTTCCACATCCACTCCGCTTTCCGGTTCATCCAGCATTACGAATGACGGATTCTGGACGGTAAGCTGCAGAATTTCACTGCGTTTTATTTCTCCGCCTGAAAATCCTGCATTGACATCTCTGTCAAGGAACTTCGTCATGTGCAGTTTTTCCACGATAATTGGGATCCGTGCCTCATCAATGTTATTTGTTGCATTGATGAATTTGCCGAGTTTCAGGCCGGATATTGTGGGTGGACGCTGAAACATGATCCCCATTCCAAGTTTTGCACGTTCGTGAACCGGTTTGTGTGTAACGTCAACGCCATTAAAGATTATTTTACCGGAGGTTACTTTCGAAGAGGCAAAGCCCATTATCGTACGTAGAAGAGTAGTTTTTCCTGACCCATTCGGGCCAAGGAGGACATGAGTCTGTCCATCCGGCACGATCAGGGATATACCGTGCAGAACTTCGCGTCCGCCAACTTCCACATGCAGGTTTTCTATCTCAAGCATGAAAAATCACGTAATTGTTTTGTCGTCCGTAATTGTAAAGATGCGTATTCGAGTAAAGATAAAACCAAAGTATATCTCAACTCATCTCGATTTTTTGCACACAATTTAAAACCAATATTGAGCTTAGATTTTGAAAATAACTAAAAAATATTCTGTTTTACAACATTATTTAATGAGAGTGGAGGCATTATCGCACCGCGCGGTTTGGGATATATATACTCTGGAGTTGATTTTTGTTTATGACGAGTATTGCTTTAAACTCAATCGCAAAACGTGCAGAAGGATACACCGTAATACAGAGAAAAAACCAGCTCTCCAAACTCTGCTGGTTTGCATCAGACTGCAGTGAACATATGCTCTCGGAAAATGATCAGAACTACCTTATTTGCTGATCCTCTTCATGCAGGCCCTCAGTAAAACATTCATACCAGGTGTATTTCTGAAAACAGAAACACAGGGGAGGGATAGTGCAGAGATCCCCGGTACCTTTGAGATAGATACACCGGACGGTACGTGTCTTTTGAAGGAAACTACCCGGGTCTACCAGAATTATCTCATTTCAGAAGAGATGATTCGCGAACGGTGCATGGGTGAACTGACATTGGTGCCCGGGATAGGTCCAAGACGTGCGTATGAGTACCGAAGAAAAGGCGTGGTGAATCTTACCGACCTAAGACATACCTGCCGACGGGAATCAGCATTTGAGATCGCAGATGTTATCGAGAATGGGAATCCAAGAGACATTTTCAGGGTATTTCAGGAGGCTCACAGAGGAAATGATCCACTATTACTGGGTTTTTCCCACGCACTCCCAAAAGAAGATCTCCTGTATTTCGATATAGAGACTCTTGGCATGTTTCAGTCCCCGATCATCCTTTTCGGGTGCGGCGTTTGGAAAGGAAACGAACTAACCGTTACTCAGTATCTTCTCCGCGATATAGAAGACGAACCGGCTGCACTCTATCTGACTAGTCAGGCTTTTCGAAAACATGCCCATGTCGTCACCTATAATGGGAAGGGGTTTGATGTGCCGTATCTGAATAATCGTCTCTCTTATTATGGCGAGCGAACGGTTTGTCCAAATCTGCATTTTGATCTTTTGTATCCCACCAGAAGACTTTACGGAGCTGATATTCCTGACTGTTGTTTAGGTACTGTCGAAAAGTTGGTTCTTCGCATACCAAGATCAAACGATCTTCCGGGGTATCTGGTCCCCAGCTATTATCAGAATTATCTCCGCACCAGAGACTCCACCATTCTCACGCCGATCATGGAACATAATGAACTCGATGTAGCAAATCTCGCTCTGCTTCTCCAAACTGAATGTGAGGCCATCTATGGATGACAAAAATATGTATATAAAATACGAGGAGGCAAGGGATCCGAAATATCAGATGCCGACATCTCCGATTTCCGAAAAGATCACCCGGTATCTTACAGAGAAAAACATCAGGCTCTACACTCATCAGGCAGAAACATTTGACCAGGTATCAACCGGAAAAAATGTGATCCTCACAACGCCGACCGCTTCGGGGAAGACCCTTGCCTACTCCCTTCCCATTCTGGAACGGCTCGTCACTGATCCGGATGCGACCGCACTGTTCATCTATCCGACAAAAGCTTTGACACGCGATCAGCTGCTTTTCTTTAAAGAATTTGACTCTGCTCTTCATGCAAAAACAAAACCGGCGATCTATGACGGCGATACAAAACAGGAGCTTCGCCCAAAGATCCGTACAGACTCGCGCATCATTCTCACAAATATGTATGAACTTCATCATATCCTTGGATGGCGGGCCAAATGGGGTGATTTTTGGACAAATCTCTCATTTGTTGTTGTTGACGAAGCGCACAGATACCGGGGAATTTTTGGATCAAACACCGCTCTTCTCTTGAGAAGACTGCGGCGTATCTGCAATTTTTACGATGCAGACCCGCAGTTCATTCTCTCATCGGCAACGCTGGGAGATCCGGTGTCATTTGCAGAGACCCTGACTGGTCTGCCGTCAGTAGAAATTGGGAGTGACGGATCGCCGCGTGCAAAACGAACATTCCGGATTTACTCTCCCGAAAACAAAAGCAGCATATCTGCTGCCGCAGAACTGGTTAGTTCCCAGATCAAGGAGGGTATGCAGACCTTGTGTTTCACCAGTTCAAGAAATGCTGCAGAGATAACTGCCATGCGATGCCGTGAAAAACAACCTATCGGAAATATTGCATCATATCGCGGAGGATATCGTCCAGCTGAACGAAATGAGATCGAATCAAGGCTCAAAACCGGGCACGTCTCTGGGGTCATCAGTACCAACGCTTTGGAGGTCGGCATAGATGTCGGCGGTCTGGACTCGGTCGTCATCAGTGGATTTCCAGGATCCATGATCTCTGTTCTTCAGCAGGCGGGACGGGCAGGAAGGAACGGACAGGACGCGGTCATAACATTCGTTGCCGGACAAAATCCGATCGATCAGTATTATGCCAGAAATCCAGAAGCCTTTTTCAATGCACCGCGCGAACGGGCAATTCTCGGAGTCGAAAACCCCTATATTCTCTCATCTCATCTCCAGTGTGCCGCTGCCGAACTCCCGTACAAACCCGAACGTGACCGAAAATACTTCGGGGATGCAGCTACTGATTTGATCACCGCTCTCAAAAATGAGCATCTCGTTGCCAGCACCTCGAAAGGATTTGTTTACTGCGGTGTGGAAAATCCTGCACAGAACACACCGTTCTTTGGCATAATAGGAAAAACCTGGTCAGTACTTCACGGAAAAACCATTCTCGAAACCATGGATGAGAATCAGGCATACCGGGAAGCATATCAGGGCGCAGTCATCTTTCATCAGGGTGAACGATATCGTGTGGAAACCATCGAACCTGAACCCAGACTCATCAGAGTCGTGAAAACATCAGATATCTATCACACAAGACCTGTTTCAATGACTGAGATCACTATCACAGCTAGAGAGAAAAGCAGAAGACACAACAATCTTCTGGTAAACTACGGCGAAGTCATGGTTTCATCACAGATCCTTGGCTATTCGGTGATCGAGTATGATCAGGTTGTAGCAGCACATGAAATATCTGTATCCCCGCGGAAATTTACCACAAAAGCCTGCTGGATCACTCTTGACGAAGAGTGCGGTATCAAGCCAGAGGCATTCGCCGGTTCGCTTCATGGCGTTGAACATACTCTCATTGCCGCCATGCCGCATTTTGTTCTTTGTGACCGATCCGATATAGGCGGGGTATCCACACCGTTCCATAGTGATACTGCCGCTCCCACGATATTCATCTATGACGGGGTTGCCGGAGGTATCGGTCTTGCTGAAAAAGCAACGGACCTTTTTCCAGATATACTCTCATTTGCCTGTGAAATCGTAACTGAATGTCCCTGCACAAATGGCTGTCCTTCCTGTATCCACTCACCAAAATGCGGAAATAATAACCAGCCTCTGGATAAAGCCGGTACTATTTTACTTCTTAAACACCTTGAACATGAATCCAAAAAACCGTCGTCTATAAATAATCCTGATGTAAATTCTTAATATAGGTTTAAACCATGAAAATCGAGCATATTGGTGTATCTTCCGCAGCATTTGTTGTGGGAGGAGTTTTGGCTGTCCTCTGGGCTATCCTTGGAATAATCAAAGGTGTCCTGCTGATGTTTAATCTTCAGTTTGATATTGGATTCACACTTGGACTTGGTCTTGGTGTTGTTGATATCCTCGCCTACTTTATCATTTACGCGCTCGCGGGATTCATCATCGGCATGATCGTTGGTGCAATTTCCGCAGTTGCCTACAACAAAACCGTCAAACTCTTCGGCGGACTTGAGATCACACTGAAAGAATAAAAAAACCAACTCATTTTTTATCTGAGAAAGCTCTTATTGGGTCCTTCTACAAAATATTACTCCAGACATTTCTCTCTAAAAGTCACTGGTTTTCTTAAAATACAAGATATGGTCAAAATATCATGGGGATCAAATCGATCAATGACACACTGAGAAAAATATAGGATATAAGGCAGGCATCTCTGAATTGAAATCCCCCTAAATAAAGATGTATGTGAGAATCTCACAGAGTGATTGATTATTTCTGTTCTGTCAGGACATCCTTGAGGCTTTCTTCAAGGAAGTCAAGACCTCTTCGGACATCATCAAGATTCTTACCACCGGTCAGGATGATCTTTCCGGACGAGAAGAGCAGTGCTACGATTTTTGGATCTTTGATCCGGTATACGAGACCCGGGAATTGTTCCGGTTCATACTCGATCGCTTCGAGAGAAAGAGTCGCGACAACACGGTTGAGGTTGATGAACCGGCCGATGTCGTAGGAACATACTATGTTGGTCACGGCAACCCGGGGGACATCCAGCACATTTACGCCGGCCTCTTTCAGAGAGGCAAGGACTTTTGCGAGACCCTCATCCAGCGCTGCTTCATTTCTGATCCCGGTAAGCACAACTTTTCCTGAGGAGAAGATGAGCGATGCCATTTTCGGATTGTCTATACGATACACTGCACCGGGGAAACGTTTTGTATTGAGTTCACACCCGTCAATTTTTTCAGATATCTCTGCAAGATCAATCGCTTCGGCGATTACACCGGAGGCGACGATATTTTCAATCTTCAGAGAGGCGTATGTTTTCCCATCCATCTTTAATAAATGGAGCACGGAGAAGCATAATACTTCGCGTTAGTAACACGGATACTTTCTCTGCAATATCCTCCTCACTTTTGGAAAAACGGCGTGCGCATCCCTGCATATCACGCACAAAATGGCTTTGGGCCGGGTATTGTGTCGGGAAACTCTGTTCCTCGTCCTACTCATGATCATGATACGACCGGCGCTCCTCAACATGCCCGTCGATGTATTTTGCGAACCGGTTCTCACCAATATCATGGATTGGGTCGGGGACGTCCCACGGCCATCCGCCGAACTCGGTCTGCCGATAATCCCGGTAAGCATCCTGGATCTCTTCTGACGTGTTCATGACAAACGGTCCGTATTTCGCGATCGGTTCATTGATCGGTTCACCTTCGAGGAGAAGAAGGAAACACCGGGTTTTCCCGGCCTGTATCTGGAGATCCCGATCCCCGGCGAGTACGGCCCGTGTATAGGAGAGGATCTCCTTTCCGCTGATCCTGATTTTATCTCCTTCGTAGAAATACAGATTTCGGGAGATGGTCGGGGTGACTGCCGGAATTTGAATCTCAGCTTCCGGCTCCATCCGAATGAAGAGGATCCGGACATTATTCTTTGGGTCATTCGCCCATGAGGCAGGTGAAGGGGCAGGCGCTTTTTTGCCGTCCCACTCACCAGTGATCAACCGGACCGTGCTCGTCCGTTCGCCGGCGTCCGTGACGGTCAGGACGGGTATATCCTCGGCCCATAGCATCCGGTAATGCGGTTGTGCGAACTTGTTCTTTGCCGGAAGGTTCAACCAGATCTGGAAAAGTTCAAGCGGGTTCTCCCTATCCTGATGGACAAGTGGAAACATTTCTGCGTGCTGACAGCCGCTTCCAGCGGTCATCCACTGGACATCACCATTACAGTATCTTCCCGCTGCACCAAGAGAATCTGCATGGTCAACATATCCATGAAGAGTAGCCGTTATCGTCTCAAATCCCCTGTGAGGATGCTTTGGGAACCCCGGGACCCGTTGACCGTGATACATCCGAAATCCGTTTTTTATGATAAAATCATTTCCCAGATTCCGGCCTGAGAGGGAGACCGCCGGTCCGAGATCCCGTTCTCCTTTCGGATACCTGTCTTTATGATGTGCACAGAAAAGAAACGGGTTTTCCGTCTCAAACGGAAATCCCAGTTTCTCAATACGGATAACTTCTTTATCTGCCATTTCCCTTAATCAAAATACAACTCCCCCATCCATTATATATCTGTGGGAGACGGCAGACATCATACGTCAAATTATAATGCAGAGGAGCAGTTCTTTTTCAACCCTGAATTGAGATTTTCATTTCATCTGGATTCACGCAGAAAATCCCATCATCCCGAGATATAATATGCGGGAACGCTCAATACTACCTGTATGCTGGAATTACTGGTAGCCGTCATATCAGCCGCGTTTATGCTGTTCATTATTCTGGACCCTCTCCTTTCGGTTTCAATGTTCATCAATCTAACCAAGGATCTCCAAAAACCCGAGATGATCAGGCAGGCTTTTGTGGCAACGGGCGTAGCCGGCGTTTTAATGGTGACATTTCTGATATTCAATAATGTGCTGTTCGATCTTCTCGGCATTGAGCTGGAGAGTTTCAAGGTCGCCGGAGGTATTATCCTCTTTATTCTTGGTCTGCAGATCGTTCTGGGTCTGGACATTGGCGGGTCCTCTGCCGGACACAAAAATCTGGAGAGTCCGGATCGGATCGGTAAAAAATCCATGGCTGGTGTCATTATTGGCACGCCGGTGATGTGCGGCCCTGGAACGATCACGACAGTGATGATTCTCGGAGCTCAGGACGGTATCCTTCTGACCTTTGTCGCAGTGATCCTTGCCCTGTTTTGTATCTGGCTGATCCTGATCTTCTCGGCGCAGATCAAAAAACTGCTTGGGGAAACCGTGTTAGTGATCCTCTCCAAAATCGTTGGTCTTCTTCTGACGGCCATCGCCGTACACACGATCTGGACTGGCATCCTTGGGTTGATCGCCATCTCGTTTGTCTGATCATGGTGATGTTCAGCCCCCCCTTGACAGAGGTCATCGTCTTCGATCTGGAGGCGTTCGTGCCCCTTGCGGACCGGAGGAAACGGACCGGGGCGTCCCTTGCCGTGAATGCGTTTCGGGAAGGGCACACTCTCCTCGGCGGCGTGATCTACGGCGGCCGTCCACTCACCGGCGAGGTAGTTCAGGACTACGCTCATTACTGGATGTGGCGCGAAGGCGGCGAAAAGGAGGTGGTGACTTCTCTTTATCAGGTTTTTGCGAATATGTGGGCCAATGTTAAGGACAAGAAGATGATCCAGGCGGATCCTGTTGTCTGCGGGGTCGGTATCTCGACCTTTGATATGCCGTTTCTGCTCACGAAATGTCTTCAGTATGAGGTGGCTCCTCCTGAGGAGATCTACAACACGATCGGCAAGTGCCGGGTCGTTGATCTCTCTGTAGCCGGGATAGGTTTTATTCCGACACAGAATCCTATCCTGCATCCATGTTCGCATAATCAGCTCGCCAATGCTCTGCTCCCGGAACGAGAGAGGAAACCGACTGGAAAAAAGGTGTGGGAGATGATGGACGCGAAGGAATACGGGGCGGTCGAGCGGCGGTGTGAAGTTGAGGTCCGGGAGATGGTGGAGATAGCGGACCGGATGCTGCTCAGCTGTCGATATCCCCGTAATACGGTTTGATGTCGAGGACCGGCGTGTTGTCGAGCGCCTCAAGCCCCTTGACGGTGAGGATCAGATCGTTGATCGTGATGATCGTTACAAGCGTAAGGGAGATCGGATTTGGCCGGACCGGGGCACGGGTCGAGAAGACACCGCGCATCTCACCTTTCCCGTGACCGTGCGGTTTTACTTTGAGGATATCCCGTTCCGCCCGGTTGAACCAGCAGAGGATGAAGACTTTGTCCCCGGCAGCAAGACCAAAGAGTCCGTCCCGGTATTTTTCATAGATCATTATCCTGCTTGGTTTGTCGGTGAAGATCCCCTGTCTCGGTGCCTCCTCCGCAGTGTTGAACGGCGAATGAACGATGCCGATTGGCGTGCATTCTATTTTATCCGGGGCCTTGTTCTGGGCCGGCACGGATTTGAGGGAGAGGAGGTCGAGAGCATTATTGCACAACCAGTCGCATGATCCGACGTAGGCGTTTTCCCGCGGGACATGGGTGTAGGTGACCGAGGCAAACTCTGATGCCAGCTGTTTTGCTTTTTCATACAGGGGCCGCAGATCCTCCGACCTGACCGCGTATCTCCCGGTCATCTGGGAGATCATCAGATTACTGTCGGAAAAGACCTCGACTTTCGTCTCTTTCGGGGTGCAGAACTTCGCGGCCCGGCGCAGAGCGGCATTGAGCGCCGAGTATTCGGCAACATTATTGGTTGCCCGTCCAAGCGTCAGGACGTCAGACTCCAGTACTTCATCTCCCCGTAAAATCAGCCAGGCGGAGGCGGCCTGTCCCGGGTTTCCCCGGCTTGCTCCATCTGTGTAGATCGTTAACTGGTCCATGGAATAGTAACTCGACCTAAACTTTAATTAATTTGACTGTCTGAGTATACTTCATGGACCTTATAACCATTCATTTAGGAAAATACGGCCTGACTCCGTCGAGTACTTTTGCCGGCGGCAACATCTCCCCGAAGATCGAACTCATGGGTGTCCCTAAGGATGTTCAGTATGTGGCAATGATCGTCCAGGATAAATCCGGTGTCGAGAACTACAAATGTCTCTGGACTATCTGGAACATTCCCTCTGTCGGGTATATCTCTCCCGGATATGACGCAGGACCCGCCCCAAAGTTTCCGTTCCCCGCAGTCCAGGGAATGAACGATTTCGGCGAGCATGCCTGGCACGGTCCGTCTCCGGGACTCGGCACGACAGACAGACTTCTGTTCCAGGTGTTTGGAAGAACCGAACCGCTCATCATCTCGGCGAATGCAAAGATGGATGAGGTCATCGAGGCACTTCGCGACGGCAAGACCACCGCCCACGGCAGTCTTGAGGTCACCTATCAGGGATAAAGATCCCTGTACTTTTTTTCTCAGCATATGCTTTCATCAGAGATACGGAAAATCTTGAAAAAAAAGATTTGTTGAAGGTCGTTATTGGATTATTCTATCTGGAGAAGTTTCAAAGCGATCAGATCTTCATAGATCTTTTTGACTGCCCGCTGTGCATCGACCGTTTTCTTCCCGCCGGTGATGATCAGTTTTCCCGAACCGAAGAGCAAAACGACCACCTTCGGATCGTCGAGCCTGTACACAAGTCCTGGAAACTGCTCGGGTTCATACTCGATCTTGTCGAGATTGAAACTCATGGCGATCTTGTTCAGATTGATGCGGCTTCCCAGATCCGCTGAAGTGACGATGTTCTGTACGGTGTATGTCGGGTTGTCCAGAATATCGATCTTCAGATCCTTTAATAGCGTGACAAGATATTCCAGTCCTTTGGTAAGATTCTCAAGACTTTTTGCTCCGGTAAGAACAACTTTGCCTGAACCGAACACCAGTGCGGCGATCTTCGGATTCTGCATACGGAGAACTACCCCCGGGAAACGCTGTTTATTATATTCTGCCCCCGGAATCTGGGCGGCAAGAGCCACCAGGTCCAGACTGTCATTCACCTTAGTTGATGCGACAATATTCTCAATCTTCAGTGAGTCTTCGGGAAGGTTTGACATATTTATAAGATGTTACAGGTAAGTATATAAATACTCGTGTCGCCTGCTTAAAAAAGAGAGAAGAAATATGATCAGTCGTATTCACGCCAGGTGTGTTTACATTTCGTGCAGCGGAAGAATCTGACCTCAGACTCATCCGCACTGCGTAACTGGCGGAGCCACCACTCAGCAAGATTGTGACCGCAATTTGGACATTTGATCGCAATAGTAGGTTTCGTCCCGATATCCGCGCCTTCTTCAACGATCAGAATGTCGTTTTCCTGCATGTAGGCGACTTTTTTCATCTGCTCCTTATTTTCGGCGGTGATGGTTTCGGTATATCCACATTTAGAACAGCATAACAACCCGTCCTTTGTTTTCATCAGCTTCCCGCAAGTTGGGCAGAACATCATAGAATACACTATTGGTTTTTCAAAGATAAATACTCTTATGGAAATGGATGAAATCCTTAGCAAACCCATTTATCCAACAGGCTCCAATCAATAAACATCTACATGCTGGATACTCTGATTCTCTTTGCACTTACCGTCAGTCTGATTGCATTTGTTCTCACGCTGATTCCGGGAAAATATGATAAATATACCGCGGTCATCGGCTGGATCATGCTGGAATTCAGTTTCCTTCTGATGCTTCCGTCCCTCCTTGAAGAGGGCAACATCTTCTATCCGATGCTCGCCATCGTCGGAATACCGCTCATATATATTACCGTAAAACGCCTGCTCGTGAGGGACCTGCGGATCCTCAGGCTCACCTACGGGGCAGCGATTGCCGGGATCGTGTATGCTCCATTTGCAATGTTCACTGTCCTCGGCAACTGGCTAATCTCAGTGGTGGTTTTCTGTATCCGGTGGGTATTCGATCTGATCGGTTTCCCATACACCATGGCGAACTGGGACTTGTTCGAGTCGGTATGGTTGATACCAGGCCAGACTTACGGTTATATGGATCAGATCATCCTCGGATGTACCGGGATAACAGCGATCGCGATCCTTCTCGGCGTGATCGCTCTCACGAAGACATCTTGGAAACAGAAGATCGGTCTGACTCTTCTTGTCTTGGTGCCGATCTTCGTAATCAACATCTTCAGAAACGTGTTTGTGATCATGGCATACTTCGGGCAGTGGTTCCCCTGGTTGGAGGATGTAGTTTCCCATCCGACGATCCCCGGGTATGCAAGTTTTTTCTGGTCGCATAATATCATCTGCGAAGGGGCGGCGTTTCTCCTCATCCTTTTGATCGCCTATCTCCTCTTCCGATCCTCACCCGAACTGATCAGCAATATTCGGGAGATCCTGCTCGTCTACAGAGATGATCTCCGGTCGATGCTCGGCAAAGGACCGCGGACATAACTATGGACTGCCCGTTCTGCACAGATAACCCCTGCCTATTCGGGAATGAACTCGCCTATGTAAAATGGGATCTGTACCCGGTCTCGCCAGGTCATGTCTTGATCATCCCACGCCGGCATATCTCCTCTTGGTTCGATCTCACCCCTGAAGAGCATGCGGCCGTAAGTGAACTGATTGGGCTTGTGAAACAGCATCTGGACGCTGTGTACTCGCCTGCGGGATACAACATCGGGGTGAACTGCGGGGAAGCTGCCGGCCAGACGGTGATGCATGCCCATCTGCATCTCATCCCAAGGTATGCGGGCGATGTTCCCAATCCCCGCGGGGGAATCCGAGCTGTAATTCGGGCAAAACAGGATTATCCACATATAGAATAACGCGATTTATATAGGATGAGTGGGATTAAATATTATTTATATGTACAAATCCATCGACGAAATAAATGAACGTATTCGTGATGGAAGTGTCCGTGTGGTCAGCGCTGAAGAGATGCCGAATATCGTCGACGAACTCGGCGTTACCGGGGCACTTCGTGAAGTGGACGTGGTCACCACGGGTACTTTCGGCGCGATGTGCTCGTCTGGCGCTTTTCTAAACTTTGGGCATCCTGAGATACCTATCAGGATGGAAAAAATGTGGCTGAACAACGTTGAGGCATATGCGGGTATCGCATCCGTTGACTGTTTCATCGGAGCGACCCAGGAATCCATCACTCAGCACTCAGAGTACGGCGGGGCACATGTGATCGAGGATCTGATCTCTGGAAAATCCGTTGAACTTCATGCACGGGCTAAGGGGACCGACTGTTATCCCAGAACATCCATAACGAATGAGTTTACCCTGCAGGAACTGAATCAGGCCATCATGGTAAACCCAAGAAACGCATATCAATCCTATAATGCTGCCATCAATATGAGCGATCAGGCAATAAAGACCTATATGGGATTCCTTCTCCCGTCTCACCGGAACATCACGTATTCAGGGGCAGGCTGCCTCTCTCCCCTCCCAAATGATCCAACTTTCTCTGTCATTGGTTCCGGCACCCCGATCTTTATCGGCGGGGCAAACGGTGTGGTAATTGGCGAAGGCACACAGTCTTCTCCCGGATCCGGATTTGGGACCCTTATGACCTCCGGCAATATGAAGGAAATGTCATCTGATTACATCCGTGCCGCCACCATGACCGGATACGGCGTGACAATGTATGTCGGCATAGGCATCCCGATACCTCTCTTAAATGAGGAGATCGTCAGGCACACGGCGGTCCGTGACGAGGATCTGAAGACGAGTATCGTCGATTACGGCACTCCGTTCAGGGACAGACCCGTGATCAGAGAGGTCACATATGCTGAGCTCAAGAGTGGGTTGGTCGAGATCGCAGGCGAGGAAGTACGCTGTTCTCCTCTCTCGAGTTACAAGAAGGCACGTGAGGTCGCAGGCGAACTGAAGACCAGAATCGAAGCAGGATCTTTCACCATGGCTCTCGCTTCCAGGCCGATCGATTCACAGAAGAGAAACAAGCCCATGGCGGAGAAGGGGTATGTTTACCATGTCAACGAGATGATGGTCGCGACGTTCGTGACTATTACCGGTGAAGAAAGCGTCAAAGAAGCTGCCAAACGACTGCTGAAAGGCGAGACGAACCATCTCCCGGTGATCGATGCGGAAAACCGGCTGATAGGTATCGTCACGACGTATGATGTCTCCAAAGCCTTCGCAAAGGATGAACAGGATATGACCGTCTCCGAGATAATGACGAAGAACGTCATTACAATCGCCCCTGATGCTCCGGTTGATTTTGCCGCACGCACCCTTCAGCAGCACAATATCGGTGCTTTAGTGGTGATCGACTCGTCCAGGCATATCCTTGGCATGCTCAACTCGTATGATCTTGGTGATCTTGTTGGCGGGAGGGGACGAAGATGAAGCTGATGGTCGAGTTCGACTCCGACGGTGTCCAGTATCCAAATATCGCCGCAGCCATACTCAGGTCAGGCGTGATGGTGAATGTTGAACGTGCCTTGATCGACGGGGACGAGGGCTGGGCCCTTCTTGATGTTGATGACAAGGACGCAGACATGTTCATAAACGCCCTTACGAGGAAAGGAGTTTCGATCCGTATCCAGAAGGATGCGGTTTCCCACAACCTTACGGACTGTGTGGACTGCGGTCTGTGTATCAGTATCTGTCAAAAGCAGGTATTCTCCTTCGATGAGAACTGGCAGCTTGTTGTCAATTCGGAGCGGTGTGTTCTCTGCGGCAGATGTGCCACCTACTGTCCCCAGCGTGCGTTAAGTATTCAGAAGTGATGATTCGCGAACACTTCGCGTACCGTGAAACGATCACCACGATCCTCGCCGACGATGCTTTGCACATCGAAGCGGCAAAGGAAGGGATGATCGCGGCACGGACCGGTCTTGAGCATTATCTCACGACCGACCCTTTTTTTCAGATCAGTTATGGACCTGTTCCGGCACAAGTCGATGCGCCTGAACCGATCCGGCAGATGGCTGATGCCTCATTCGAGGCGGATGTCGGTCCGATGGCGGCCGTCGCGGCCACGATAGGGTGGGCGGGCATCCGGGCTATGCAGGATGTAGGAGCTTCATTTGGTTTGATCGACAATGGCGGGGATATCGTGTTGTTCTCGGACCGTGATCTGCGGGTCGGTATCTACGCAGGCTCTGCCCCTTCTTCGGGAAAGTTTGCCTTTATCGTGCCGCCGCAGACTGAGATCCTTGGTATCTGTACTTCCTCCGCGACTGTTGGTCCTTCGGTCTCCTTTGGGACCGCTGATTCCGTGACCTGTTTTTCGCGGAATCCGGCGAAAGCGGACGCTTGGGCCACCGGACTTTGTAATATACTCACGCCGGAGAATTTCGAAGAGGTAATAAAAAGAGTGGCAGGGTCATCGGTCTGTGCCGTGTATGCAGTGATAGGGGGCTGGATCGGTCGGTGGGGCACCCTGCCCAGGATCGTTCCAGCAGATGTCAGTTATGATCTGATCACGAAAGGTTAGGCACACTGCTCTTTTGCACACCTCACCGCTTCCCGGTAAGCTCCGGGACCGGAGAAGGCTTTGATGAACTTCTCTCCGTTCCAAACCGCGATGAAAAACAGGTTCGATTTTTTGTCAAATCCGAATACGATGTCGGCGAGCTCCACATTTCCGATTCTAATCCCGCGGGAGATCATTGAGGAGGGCTGGAGCAGGAGAAGTTCATAGATCTCGATATCCGGCTCTTCTTGAAATGCGTAAATGTATGTTTGCAGAGCATTGGTAAGGTCAGACGTACAGAGCCGGATCGCTGTCTCTTTCGGAAGTTGGCGGAGCAGCTCCGCGAGTCTGAAGTCATCGTCCCCCGATGCTTCATACAGTTCATCGGCAAGAGAGTCAAGCTCGGAGTTGGAGGTGTATGCCATATAATGTACTTTTCTGTTGTGTGAATCAATAAAGTATAATGTCTCTCTCCTCCTACTTGTTAGGACATGAGAAATGAGGACGTGGACTGGGCCCTGTATCATATGATCCCTGATAATGGAACGCCGACGATCACCGAACTGGTGGAACGATCGTGTCTTTCCGAAGATGAGGTCAGGGCCTCCCTTGCACGGCTCGAGAAAGCCTGTCTTATCTATGTAAAAGGTGAGAACGTCTGCCCCCTCTCTATCAATGATATGTTCATGATGAACGAAATCAGGAACGCCCCCTCGGATATCTACATCGAAAACGGCGTCATCAAGGTAAGAAAATGAATCTCAAACCCGAATCCTATATCCTCAGAATAGGTCACCGCCCCGAACGGGATCAGCGTGTCACCACCCACGTCGGATTAAGTTCCCGCGCTCTTGGGGCGAGCGGCATGTATCTTGCCGCCGATGATGCGAAAGTTGCCGGCAGTATCACTGATGTTGCAGCAAGATTCGGCGGGACATTCTTCTGCGAAAACAATGTCAAATGGAAGTCCTGTATCACCCAGTTCAAAAAGAGCGGCGGAAAGGTCGTCCACCTGACGATGTACGGTCTTCGGCTTCAGGATGTCATCGCTGATATCAGAAAGGAGGAGAAGGTCATGATCGTCGTCGGTGCGGAAAAAGTTCCGGGCGATCTCTACGAACTTGCCGACTACAATGTGGCAGTCGCGAACCAGCCCCACTCAGAAATCTCCGCTCTTGCTCTCTGTCTCGATCATCTGTATGAAGGAAAGGAACTGGACCTGGCTTTCCCGGATGCCGAGCTCGAAGTCCTGCCGACGAAGATCGGCAAAACCACGATCAAACACGAGCACGAAGAAAAACTATGAAGAGTATTCTTGTCGCGGGATATACTACCCGCCACGTTGCCGCCTCGGCAGCCCGTGCCGGGTATGACGTCTATGCAGTAGACCATTTCTGCGATCAGGATCTTATCTGGTGCACGAAGGATCATCTCGCCTTCGATGAATTGAACGAACTGCCGTTTGCAGTTGAGGAGATGCTCGATGCTCATGATATCGATCATGTCGTGACCACCTCGGGAGCCGAACTTCTGCCAGTGCGTGACCGTCTCGGGACTCCTGAGGATGTTGCCGAACGATTCATGGACAAGGGAAAGACCCAGGACTTCTTCGAGGAGATCGGCGTGCCTGTCCCCCGCAGGCTTGGTTCCGGCGAGTATCCGGCGATGATGAAGCCCCTATCGGGCGCAGGCGGCTGGCGGAACGCCTGTGTGCATTCGAATGCTGAGCGTCAAACCTGGGAGGAGTTCGTGGATCATCTCCCCTGTATGGCGCAGGAACCCATCTCAGGTCAGCCGGCAAGCGTTTCGTGCCTCGGCACCGGGGATAGAGCGCTGGCTCTTTGTGCGAACGAGCAGATCCTCCGGGGCGGAGACACCTGTGCCTATGCATTCTCCGGCTCACTCACTCCGTGCAGACATCCTCTTGCTGACCGCATGATGGAGCTTGCTGAAAAAATTGTCGCTGCAAGCGGCTGTGTGGGTTCAGTCGGCGTGGACTTTGTTCTGACTGATGATGAGGCCTACGCGATCGAAATAAACCCGCGGTTCCAGGGCACCGTTGAGACGGTCGAGAGAGCGCTCGGCGTGAACCTCTTCTCCCTGCACGCAGATGCATGCAGGGGTGTCCTGCCAAAGAAACGGCCGGAACCAGAATGTTTTGCGGTTCGGCGGATCCTTGCCGCACCACGAAACATCACGATCCACAAAGAGATGTCCGCTTTACGCGAGACGATCACCGACATTCCGCATCCGGGCACATCTTTTGAAGAGGGAGAGGTGATGTTTTCCGCGACCGGCTCCGGGCCGACCCGCGAGGGTGCCTTTTCCTCACTGGATAAACATATTAGGGATGCACTACAATTTACTAAGGAATGACGGTCATCACAGAAGAGCAACTCGGGAATCCGGCAATCTATCAATATCTGTTGAAACTCGTCGGTGAAGAGGGTCTTGAACTTCTTCGCCGCTGGTCCAGCGTGGAATATACGCGCAGATGGATTGAGGCAAAGCTGAGCAGTGAAGATCTCAAAGCATCAGACAGAGTACGGTTCACGGCTGAGACCAAGCGTTCCGATGAGGAGCTTATCAGTGCAGAACGTAGCGACGAAGAAATCGCCGAACTCACCGGCATCAATCTGAACTCGGTTCGCCATACCCTCTATAACTTATATGAACACCGCCTTGCCGAGTACCGCAGGATCAAAAATAATGAGACCGGCTGGCTCACGTATCTTTGGCTGATGCGTATGGATCATATGAGCATGGTCCTGCGTAACGAGATGGAAGTCGCAGCAGGAAAACTTGCGGCACGCCTAAGATATGATGAGGCGAATGACTTTTATCAGTGTAAAAACTGTGGAATCACGACGACCTTCAATAACGCGATGAGAACCAACTTCTCCTGTCCTCAGTGCGATACCATGCTGGTGCATTTTGATGACGATCTGATCGTTGCTGCGCTGAAAAAACGCCTGGCCAAGATGCAGAACGCACTTGATAATGCCTGAATATTCCCATATCCTTTTTTCCGTCGGCTGTGACGCTGGAGTCGTTTCTCACTGTGAAAAAGTTGCCGAGGTCGCCGCACGCTACACGGGAGAATCCGTCGATTCCAATTTGGTATATGCCGGGGCAATGCTGCATGATATCGGGAGGTCAAAGACCCATTCGATAGAGCACGCCGGAAAAGGGGCAAAGATCTGCCGCCGTATGGACCTTTCCGAGGATATCGCCAAAATCGTCGGAAGGCATACGGGAGCCGGTCTGACCGAGGATGAATCGGTGCTTCTGGGTCTCTCCGCAACGTCTGTTGTGCCGGAGACGCTTGAAGAGAAGATCATAGCACACGCAGACAATCTCGTGAGCGGGTCGCGCGAGGTCACGATCTATCAGCGCATGATGCAGATTGCGGATCTGCCTACCCGTTCGAAACGAAAGATCTGGCGTCTTTCAATGGAAGTTGAACTGCTCGCCGAATGATTTTTTTCTGATCGGTTCGATATCTTTAGTGGATGTACTTATGGATCATGCAGCAAAAGCGGTAGATACGTTTTCCCAAGGATTAAACTGTGCACAGTCGGTGTTTTCCTCGTTCTCAAACGACCTCGGTGTCGATGAAAAGACCGCAAAGAAAATCGCCGGAAGTTTCGGTTCAGGCATGCGGTACGGTGAAGTTTGCGGCGCCGTCACGGGTGCGCTGATGGTCATCGGTCTGAAATACGGTCCCTCCACCGGCGAAGATCTTGAAGCGAAGATGGATACAAATGAAAAAACCGTGGAATTTCTCGACGCGTTTAAAGCAGAAAATGGTTCGATCCTCTGCCGGGATCTCCTTGGATACGACATACTGAAGGAGAATGAACTCGTGATAATCAAAGAGAAGGGCCTGTTTAAAACGCTTTGTCCAAAACTGGTGGAGTCGGCCGCTCTGATCCTCGAGAAAAAACTGGACAAATGGTAAGCTGACCAGAGAAAGTAATCCCCATACTCTAAATCTTTCCACAACCCATACTGTTTATCATGTTTTGGCAGCCGCTTAATGTTGAGTCGTGGGTTTCGATGCGCCGCGGCTCACTGGCCGACGTAAAGGAATCAGTCGAGGCAATTATTGAGGATGTCCGTGAAAATGGCGATGCCGCTCTTTTTGCGCTGACGGAAAAGTTCGATAAACAGAAACTTTCCTCGCTAGAAATATCCCGAGAAGCGATCGACGCAGCGTATGATGAAGTCGACCCTGCCCTTGTTCAGGCTCTGATCGAGGCCGAGGCACGCATCACCCGGTTTCACGAACTCCAGATGGATAAATCCCTCTGGCTCGAGGAGACGGAACCGGGCATCACGCTCGGCGTTAAAACGACGCCTCTCGACCGTGTCGGCGCCTATATTCCCGGCGGACGGGCCGCGTATCCCTCAACGGTCCTTATGACCACGGTCGCGGCCCGCGTTGCCGGCGTTCCAGAGATCGTTCTTTTCACGCCGCCGCCGGTAAACCCGCTGACTTTGGTCGCTCTCGATATTGCCGGCGTCACAGAGGCCTACTCTGTGGGCGGGGCCCAGGCCATCGCAGCGCTGGCTCTTGGAACCGAAACAATACGCCCGGTCCAAAAGATCGTCGGGCCGGGTAACGTCTTTGTTACGCAGGCAAAGATGCTGCTGCGCGAATATGCTGAGATCGATTTCCCGGCTGGTCCAAGCGAGATCGGTGTCCTGGCTGACGAGTCGGCAAATCCCGCATTCATCGCAGCCGATATTCTTGCCCAGGCCGAACACGATCCAAACGCAGCCTGCGTGCTTGTGACTCCCTCCGAGCGGATCGCTCAGGAGGTCGGGGTCGAGATCGAAAAGCAGATAGAGTTCGCTCCGCGCCGCGAGATCATGGAAAAAGCTTTGGCCCACTCAGGGTTTGTGATCGCCGGAGATTTGGATCTTGCGATCGATCTGATGAATGAGATCGCTCCTGAGCATCTGTCGATCCAGACCGCCGATCCTCTTACGACGCTTGGCAAGATCCGTCACGCCGGTTCGATCTTCATCGGCCCGTACACGCCGGTCGCCTGTGGGGATTACGCGTCTGGAACCAACCATGTTCTCCCAACGGCCGGATATGCAAAGAGTTATTCTGCACTGGACGTTCACCACTTCATGAAACGCTCACAGGTTCAGATGGTTACAAAAGAGGGCCTGGAGACGATCGGCGATGTCGTGGAGATTCTGGCCGAAGCCGAAGGACTTGCCGCCCATGCCGCGTCGGTAACGATTCGGCGCACCTGATTTCTTTCTTTTTTTATCAATAAAAAAATAATTGCTGATATTTTTGATAATTATATCTGCTGAAAAAAAAATCTCAAAAAATTATTAGAGTTTCTGTCCGCATTCCGGACAGAACTTCGTTCCCGCAGGGACCACGGCATTGCACTTCGGGCATCTCCTGACGGTCTCAACTTTTGTACCGCACTCGGGACAGAATTTCGCACCAGGTGCAAGGGCAGCTCCGCAGTTTGTACAGGTTAAACCGGCAGCCGGCACCATCTTCTGTCCGCACTCGGGACAGAACTTCGTTCCCGCAGGAACCTTGGCCCCGCAGTTGCTGCATGTCTCCATATTTTCAGCCGGGTTTTGCGCTGCAGCCTGACCAGTGCCCGGTTGACCGCCGAAGGGAGCGGGCTGGCCTCCTGCACCAGCCATGCTCTGGGTCATCATGCCGCCCATACTCATGCCTGCCCCCATTCCGGCACCCATCATGGCAAATCCAGAACCTTCTCCTCCCTGGGCTGCTCCCTGTCCAATGCCTTCGATGGCTTTTCCGGACTCATACTGGAGATAATTCACGCCCAGAGCCGACATCGCTCCGCGTTTGTTGATCGCTTCCTGAACCTCTTCGGGCATGTTGATGTTCAGGCCGGCAAACTTCATGATCTTCAAACCGTAAACTTCCGTTTCGGTCGTCAGTTTGCCAAGGCAGAGCTGTTCGATTTCCTGCAGATATGCAGGCATATCCAATACACCCATCTGCTTCTTGGCTTTCAGCTCGCCGAGGGTATCGTTTAAGATCATGACGATCTGCGATTTCAGCCACTCGACGATCTCCTCGGATTTCGTCAGGCCTTTTGTTCCGACAAACTGAGTGATCAGAAGCAGAGGATCGACAACCTTGTATGAGAACTGACCGAAGATTCTGAGTTGGACAACACCGAAGTCCACATCACGGAATGCAAGAGGCTGCGGGGTACCGAATTTGTCCCGGAACTCACGTTTCTGTGCCCAGTAGAACTCGCCGATCTGGACGTTTCCAACAACTGTTCCAAGAATACTTTTCAGGACCGGGATGTTCTCGGTTGTCAGAGCGTATCTGTCGGGGCGGTCGAAAACAACGAGAGCTTTTCCGTCGCGGAAGAAGATACCATACTCATCCTCGCGGACGAGCACGTTGTCGTTCCACATAACGTTTCTCGGGAGACGCCAGATGACGTTATCGCCCTTCTGATCATCAACCCAGTAGAAGCCTTTTCTGGACTCTGCACCCTCGATATCCGATCCGGAACCGATGGTTTTGTTTGTTTTTGAGAAGAATCCCATTAGAATGCACCAATGCCTGCAATGTCAACGCTGCGTTTGTCGAATATTACCGTAAACTCGCTGAACCCTGATTTGATTTCCCGGAGTCTGTCCGTTGTTTTGTTAAAATTTCCGGCATCGGCACTACTGAATGCGGCCTTCGCCAGATCGCCTATCGCACGGATTCCGTCGAGCAAAGCGAGATCATACTCGTACAGCGTGTTCAGCTCCGGCGTATTGACACGGGTTGCCGGCGAGATGCCAAAGTAGCCCTGTTCAGCATGACGGATCTTTGCTTCCGCTGTTTTTGCCTGTGAGATCGCCGCAGCAAGATCATTCATCAAATCAAGTTCGAGTGCACGGCTTGCCGACTCGCGGGTCTGTTCCAGAGGCAGGAGAACATTGTTTTTCAATTCGTCGGCAAGCTGCAGACGCAGCATCGAATCGGCAATACGGATATCCTCTTTCTGCCGGTATCCCCGAAATCCCGGGACACACAGCTGGATTTTTTTGATCAGACCGCGGTCTTCCTCAACTTTATCGCGTAAATCTACTGTCATGGTTTGTTTATTTTTTCAGTATCAGGAAAATAATGGCACCTGCCGCCACGATCACCAGCGCTGCACCAATCAGGACCGGGGTGCTGATGACGGGAAAAATCGTCGTCAGCAACCCCTGAATCAGGAGAAGTACTCCTGCAAGGATCATGAGGAGAGGGAAAACCGGCGAACGTCGTTCGCCCATGAACATGGCAAGGCAAAACGAGATCACACCGACCCCTGTCAGGAAGATGCCGGTCCCTTCCCAGAATCCGACCTCCGGTACAAGATATGTCACCAGAATGGAAACACCGAGCATCAATATGACGGATGCCCAAATCAGGCGTATGCGTTTCTCTTCAATATTACTCATGAGAAATACCTAATACATATTTGTCATTGGTTTTGTATGCGGGAAGATAAAGCACTTTTGTGCTGTTTATCTTAAAATCATACTCCAGTTTCTGAAGTGTGCCGGGGATTTCAGTTTCATACCGAAGGAATAGAAACTCAGCGTTTTCACCGGCTATACCTTGCTCCATCGTCATCACTGAACGTTTACCACCCTTGAAGCCGGAAATGAGGTTCAGTGCAGGCTGATCAAGCGTCAGCTCCATATTCCATTCGCGGCAAAACTCCTCGGGAATCGAGGCGGCACACACATAGAAGTCGCGGGTACCCCGCATCTGTCTTTTGTCAGAAATAAATCTGGAAATTTTTCCGCCCGATATGGTTTCTTTCCGTACATTCAGATCAGCGTTCACGATCCAGAAAGGAACATAGATCAGTTCGCCTGAGTAATCGTCTGCGGGTGCTGCGATCGAGTAGGCAATATCGCCCACTTTTCCATCAGCATACAGACTAATCCTTCCACAGTGACTGCAGGCGAGCATCATGTCGCGTTCTTTGGACTTGAGCGGTGCGCCGCACCCCGGGCATTTAAGTTCTTTTAACAGCATCTTAGATCACCTTCATTCGAAGTAGTCATATGTTTCATTGTAGATCGACTCTACTTTCTTCTGGGTTCTGCCTGACTTCAGGCCTTTTCCATTCAGAGCTCCCTCCAGGATCTCGTCTCCATATCTGAATCTTTTGTAGAAATATCCGAGAAGCGCGACTGCTGCGATGAATCCGACAACGAGAACACCGATCCCGATGTCCGTACCTTCGGTCACGATAGCGAGTCCAATTCCAAGACCCACCGCTCCGCCGGAAAGTGCCCCTCCGATACCAGCAGCCGTACTTTGGCTGCCTGCATCTCCCGGGGCCCTTCCGGAAACTACCCGTGCCGTGATACCGTCGACGGTTGCAAAGTAGGTCCTGCCTTCATAAACGTATCTGACAATCCAGAACGGATAGTAGACCAGAGTAAAGGCTTTAGGGAAGCAGAATGACTGCGAGAAGTGAACCTTGTCCATTCGGGCACTTCCGTCTTCGACCGCTGTCTGTCGAACCGCTCTGCCGCCTTCTTCGTATGCGGCGTCGCGCGAAGAGGTCACACCGAATGTGACGATCTCCTGATCATCATAAGAGATTGCCTCAGCACGTTCCGGGATCACGATGCTCTGTATTCCAAGATCTCCTGCCTCACAGGCGATCTCCGAGTAGATATATTCACGATTGATGAGTGCCTCGCGCGGGATCTCGACCTTTTGATTATCTTTTCCGGTCCTCTGTTCTTCGATACCGCAGACACAAGCTTTCCCTCTGGCAATCAGACGCCAGAACGGAAGATACAAGGGATATGCCTCAGTTACTGCCGCAGTATTTGGGAGATCTTTTGCTTTAGGTCCCGTTCCAAACCATGCCTTCACCTTTGCAAGGGCCTTGTCCTTATCAACGGTCATTTTGTACATGATCTTATTTGCGCCCTCGTCAGTAGTCAAGGCGAACACGGATTCGCAGAACTTGCAGAGGACAAGGTCCTCTCCTTCTTCACACTGCACCTGACCTCCGCACGACGGGCAGGTCATCGAAACAAGAATCTTCTGGGCTTCACTCATTTTTCTTCCACCCCCGCATCAACCGGTTTTTGCCGTTCAACCACTTTACTTGCAAGGAGTTTTCCTGCGAAAAATCCGGCAATGATCAAAACGAAAAATATCGGATTTACCATAACACCGAGAATACTGCCGAGAAGACCTAACGTGAAGGCAAGTCCCATGACTGCAATATATGCGCCAGAACTGCGGGTCGGTGAAGAGGTGATATAGACCGCGCCTGACGATCCATCGATGACCGCCTGATAGGAAGCACCTTGATAATCATAGGCGATCTCGTAGATCGGAAAGTACACCAGCGACTGGTCGATGGGAGTTCCGGTGAGTTCGGGAAGATACGAGTCGAGCATGATATCGGGCTGAATCACGTCAGCGTTATCGGTCGATGCATTCGCATCATAAACTACAATATTTCCTGGCGGGATGATAAGATCCTGCATTCCAGGAAGAAGCGTTCCTTTTGCAGGTTTCGCAAAAACAGTTTCCCTGCCGTTTACTGTTCGTCGGAACCGAAATACCGGGAAGAACTCTTTGGTGAGTTTTGTGATCTTAGCTGTTGCTTCGAGATCTTTGGCTTGGGCAGGACCGGCAGTCCAACGTTTAAAAATCCCTTTTGCTGCGCTCTCTTCAATGGAGAAGGGAAGCAGATAAAAGAATAACGCAGAACTTCGATCAATATAAGTGACCGTACCACAGAATGAACAGGTGGCCATCTGTGAACCCGGTTTGACTTGAAGTACCGCGCCGCACTTTGGACACTGAAAATCAGGCATATAATTGTCTTGGTGTCTTAGAGGATAAGCATATCTTCCCGATATGCTCTAAAGATCGTTGATTCGGAGAATACAGGCCGTTTTCTTCTCAACTGCACCTAGTTTGTCAAAGCATTCGGCAAGTTTCTCAAGAGAAAATTTGTCATCGGGGAGGAGAATCAGTGCCATCTCAAATGCGGCAACGGCATCCCCGTACTTTTCCAGACCAACTAGGGCAGACCCTCTTCCTTTCCATGCATCTGCATCGCTTGGTAGAAGTTCTGTTAATCGGAGGTAGGCTTCCGCTGCTTTCTCATAGCGCTCATTCGCAAGAAGGTTATCTGCGGTTGTCTTCCAGAAGACAGGGTTGTTAGTTGGATGAAATGACATGATAAAACTACAGGAAAATATTCATGACCAATGGTCATGTTTTAACATGGCAACATATCAATGCTGCCGAAAATGCTGATATCGGGATTCGAACCCGAGTCGCCGGCGTGAAAGGCCGGCATGATTGGCCTCTACACTATATCAGCTCAAACTGCCTATAATAGTCAACGCCGTATTATAAAAAGATTTTCGTTTGATCCCTGATGAATGGGGATCAGTATTCATCGCCGGAGTTCTGTGTCTCCGCCTGAAATGCTGCAAGAAGATTTTTGTAGACCGGACCCGGCATTCCATTTCCAATAACTCTGCCATCTATTTTCGTGATCGCACAGATTTCTGCGGCCGTTCCGGTAACCATAACCTCGTCTGCGGTGTAGAGATCAAAAAGTCCGAGTTCACAGACCTCATAGGTGACCCCCATTTTCGCGCAGATGTCGAGGAGGACAAAGCGGGTAATTCCTTTGAGGTTATTGATGGTCGGAGGGGTGTAGAGAACGCCGTCTTTCACGAGATAGATGTTGTCGCCGGAACCTTCTGCGAGTTTTCCGGTCCGGTCAAGGAAGATGGCTTCATCGCCGCCCTTGTAGTTTGCCTCAATCTTTCCAAGAATATTGTTCAGGTAGTTGAGGGACTTGATGTTCGGCGGGAGGGTGTCCGGCGGGTTTCTTCTCACACAGACCGTCACCGCGGTAAGACCGGTTTCATACAGATCACCGTACATCGCCCCCCAAGCGGAAGCAGCACAGATGATCGAGGGGTTTGCGCAGTGACGCGGATCAAGCCCCATCGAACCAATGCCCCGCGTGATGATCGGGCGGATGTAGGCATCCTTCAGATCATTTTTGCGCAGAGTCTCCTTGATGATCTCGCACATGTCAGCGCGGGTGATTCCCGGATTGAGGTCGATCGCTTTTGCTGAATCAAAGAGCCGGTCAACATGCTCCTGAAGGCGGAACACACGTCCATTGTATGCTCTGATCCCTTCAAACACACCATCCCCGTAAAGGAATCCGTGGTCAAAGATCGACACGGTTGCCTGATCTTCAGGCACATATTTCCCGTTTATGTAAACTAACATGATAAAATATATTCGATGTAGTATGATATAGGATTTTGGTCTTGGCAGAACGAACTGCCATACGCGGGCATTTTTTCCCATCAATTATTGTGCGAAATCGATGTCTTCGTTCGATGATTTTTGTATGGCAGTGTGGTCCCGCCAAATACTTATACCGTTAAATCCCACCTTCTCGGTATGTCAGTACAGAACGGCGATACCATACGCGTACACTATATTGGAGAATTGACCGACGGCACCCGTTTCGACTCATCAGAGGGTCGTGACCCTCTTGAGTTTACAGTGGGTTCGGGAATGGTCGTTGCCGGATTCGATGCCGCAGTTATCGGGATGGAAATTGGCGAGACGAAGTCGGTCACGATCCTTCCGACTGAAGCATACGGCGAAAAGACCGACGAGATGAAGGTTGACATTCCACGGACAGAGTTTGGGGAAGATTTTACTGCAAATCCCGGCGAGCAGCTTATGATCCAGCTTGGAGACGGAAACCAGATCCCTGTCACCATTACAAAGATCGATGAAGAGACAGTGACTCTTGATGCAAACCATCCCCTTGCAGGCAAAACCCTTGTGTTTACGATCACCCTGGCTGAGATCCTCGAAGCAAACCCCGACGCGTAATTATTCATAACTGCAGCGCCAACACCTTATCAACGAACATGCCGCAGATAACCATACGCTCATTTGCTAAGTTCCGGGAGTTCTTCGGTGAGAAGAACACTCTCAGCGTCCCGGACGGAACCTCTGTCCTCGGCGCTCTTCTGGCTTTTGCAAAGACACGAAGTGAAGGAATGGACCAACTCTTCGCCGATGCCAAACTCAAATCCCATATCATTCTTATGTACAACCGGGAGCGGATCGACTCCGACGATGCATCAACGATTCATGTGGCCGAAGACGATGAGATCGTCATTTATCCGCCGGTTTCAGGAGGATAAGAGATGGTTCTCGCATTACAAAAGGAGGATATCGATATCGGCGCTCTGATCAGTGCCTCACGTACGAATAATGACGGCGCCCAGATCGTTTTCGTCGGCTGTGTGAGAGATGACGGGGAAATGGATGCTCTCGAGATCGAAGCGTTTGTCCCTGTCGCGGAAAAAGACCTCGCGGATATTGCTGAAGAGGCAACGAATAAATTCGGGCTGAATTCGGTGGATATTGTTCACCGATACGGACGTCTTGCTCTGGGTGAAACGATCGTTGTCATTTTGGTAGGAGCAGGTCACCGATCAGAGGGATATGAGGGTTCACGTTTTATTATCGAGCGTCTGAAGGAAAAAGTACCCATCTGGAAACAGGAACTCTCCGGAAACGCCAGGGGAGAATGGGTCCACTAACTCACGATCACTTTCTTTGAAAAAAAAACTGCGGTTCTTGCCGGACTTATTATCCCAGGACAACGAGGTTTGCAAGATCTAAAAGGACTTCCTGGGGCTGGGATTTCAGGCTCACCGCACCAACTGCCCCGATAATGCCCCTTTTGCCGTAGACACGAACGCCGGTACGTTCTGCTGTATCAAGGACTTCCTCCATTGACACCCGTTCCTGCCGGATTTTTTTCCCAAGCATAAGGAGATCCAGAGGCACCGTGATATTGGTGAGAATCGCGACTCCCCAGTCATCAGAGACGCTTTCCTCTTCGACAAACCTGCAGACCTTTGTGGCAAGCGTGTCGAAAACGCTCGGATCCACGGCAAGTTCGATAAAACTGCAGGAGTTTCCGGCGGTTTTTTCTTCGATATTCTGACAGAGTACCGCAACCTGATGTCGGATCCCGATCACGGTTCCCGGGTCTGTCAGATATTTCATGAGGGCCTGAGAAAGAGCAAAGGTCGCACCTCCGCATCCTTTTCGGTCGGTATCATCCACACCTATCGTGACTGCTTTCAGTGCCTGGGTTCTGACCTCGCCGGTTACGACTCCGTTGGCCGCCGTGATCTGTACGCCCTTTACCCCTTTTGCATGGCTCATCATTGCTGATAATGAGTATGCCGGCCCTCCAGGAATCGAACTGATCGTCTGGATAATATCGTCCCCGTCTTTTTTCACGGAAGCAAGACCTACCGCCGCAACATCCAGCCTGAGGTTCCCTGCTTCGCCGATCCTTGCCCGTTCACGAAAGATCATTCCGTCACGGGTCACGGAGATCGCCGCCCCGCAGGCCTTCCGGTGATGGAACTCGCAAAACCCTGCACATCCGCTCGAGAGACATTCATGGAAAATCTCCACATCACTGCCGTCGAGGGTCGTAAATATCCGTTTACACGTGGTTTGCGGGAGTGCACTTCTGGATGCGTAGTGTGCCGGGTTTCTGCCGTGCGGTTCTTCCTTGATGAAGATACAGCCTTCTTTGATCAGTCGGTTGATCCAGTCCTGGGCCGTTGAACGCGGAACGTTCGCGGAAGCCGCCAGATCGGCGGTGGTGAAGTGACCTGATTCAAAGGTCATCTGTCTCGTGGCTGAGAGAAATGTTCCGCGGCGTTCGAGGACACCGCCGGTTTTTTCCTTACCGGTCATATTTATCTGCGATGAACAGGAGATCTGCCAGGATCGCGCTCGCCGTTTCAACCGAGCCTGCGCCACGCCCAATGAACGTAATCGCGCCGGCATACTCGGTTTCGACGGTCACCGCATTCAGCGTTCCGGAAACCACGAGCGGATTGGTCTTCGAGATGAGGCGGGGCGATACTTCAAGCAGATTCTTTTCAGGATAAAGGCTCGCGATCAGACGTATCGAGTGTCCTGTCTCTTCTGCCATCCAAAGTGCGTCAACGGTCAGGTCGGAGATGCCGGTACGTTTCACATCGGCAAGTTTGACATCCATTCCGAGCATGGTATTTGCAAGGATGACGAGTTTGATCGCGGCATCGGTTCCGTTGATGTCGTACGTCGGATCCGCCTCAGCATATCCAAGATCGCGTGCTTCGGCGAGTGCCTGCACATAAGTCAGACCTTCCTCTTCCATTCTGGTCAGGATATAATTGCATGTCCCGTTCAGAACACCATACAGTGCTTTGATCTTGTTGCCGGCGAGTCCGTATTTTATCCCGCGAAGAATTGGGACGGCCCCTGCCACGGTACCTTCAAAAAGGAATCCGACGTTATTTTGCTCTGCAAGTCTGAGCAACTCGGAGGAAGCGAGAGAGACTGGCCCTTTATTTGAGGTGACGACATGTTTCTCCCGCATGATCGCGGATTTTATGATGGAAAGTGCCGGTTCGCCGGTTTCGGCGTTGGTTGGGGTGACCTCGACCAGAATATCATATTCTGCTTCGGCCGCGATACGTGCTGCCGGCCAGGCGGGATCTCCGCAGCGACCGGCCTTCTTTTTCATTGCAAGAACTTCTTCTATATTGAGGCCTGCGGGATCGAAGACGCCACTTTTTGAATCGGCAGCGGCAACGACACGGAACTGGTCATTCCCTAAAAGGACCTTCGCCACGCCGCGTCCGACCGAGCCAAGACCGATCAGGGCGATGTTCCATGTTTTCATATGCCGCCCCCTATCTGATTGATGATCAGAAGATGTTTTTCCACGGCGATCTCTTTGAGCGTCGTCACTGCCTGATTCATCTCAACTTCACTCATCGCTTTTATCGTGAGTTTTGCGGTCGATGGCTCTTCCATGCCGGGCATGACGATGTCGAGTTCGGTCACTTCAGCAATGTGCTTCTTATCGATCCGATTTACCGTGTCTGTAAGATCGGTGTGCAGGAGATGACCGATGAGGATGAACGTTTTTGTACAGGTGAGATGTTCTGTTCCGATTCGTACAATATCCACACCATTCACACGGAGGGCGTCCATCAGTTCAACGAGCCGTGCCTCGTGGAGAGATATGACTATATCTACAATTAATGCCCCGCTAACGGACTTCGTGTCTCGCTGGTGGGAGATGGTTATGATATTTGCCCCGCTTTTTGATATTGGTTCTATTGCAGCAAGTAACTGCCCGGGTTTGTCTTTGAGCTCAAGTCGTAGTGAGGTTCTGACATTTTTCTGCAAGCGTATCCCTCTGATTGTTAATATTTCTTCTTTTTAAAATGGATAAGGATTCCCATAGGACCCCATACTCCGCCACATATTGGGGGTGAAGTAGATTTCTGTAATCATCATTCCCACATGAGGCGAGGGAGTTCTCATTGAACTCGGACTCGGTTTTTCCTTGTCCCTCCTCCGTTATTGGGGTTCTCCAGGTTTATTTTTCTTCGTATATTTTGAATGTGAGGCATACCCAACGGAAGAACTTTTAGCCTGTTAAAGACCCATAATATTAATAGTATTAATAATGAAGCTCGTTATCAATGAACGCCGGTGTAAAGGCTGCAATATGTGTACAAAAGTTTGTCCTTACGGAATTTTCCAGGAAGGAACGAGACCAGGTTCACGCGGCTACATCATCCCGGTTTTGGACCATCCTGAGAGATGTACAAACTGCCGTTTGCAGAAGCTCTATGGTCGCCAACTCTGCGGGATGTGTCAGATGATATGTCCGGACCAGGCAATATCCTGGATTGATGAAAAACCATTCGAGCCTCAGAAAGTGGTGATTGAATATTGACGGACAAAACTGATTTCCTGAACGGCAATGTGGCCTGCGCAGAAGGAGCTTTGGCTGCCGGATGCAGATTCTTTGCCGGCTACCCTATCACTCCCTCCACGGAGATCGCCGAGCGAATGGCACTTCGTCTTCCCAAAGTCAGCGGGATATTCGTCCAGATGGAGGATGAACTGGCAAGCGCCGCTGCAATCATCGGAGGATCATGGGCCGGCGCCCGGACGATGACCGCGACTTCGGGACCGGGCTTTTCCCTGATGATGGAAAATATCGGTTATGCCGCCTTCACGGAAACGCCGATCGTGATCGTGAACGTTCAGCGTGGTGGACCTTCCACAGGTCAGCCGACGATGGCCGCCCAGGGTGATATGCTTCAGTGCAGATACGGCTCTCACGGAGATTACAGTGTGATCGCCTTATCGCCGTCCTCAGTTCAGGAGATGTATGACCTGACGGTCAAAGCGTTCAATCTTGCCGACCGGTTCAGGACCCCTGTCTTCCTGATGACGGACGAGACTATCGGACATATGCGGGAAAAAATCACTTTGCACAGCAATGTTGAGATCATACCCCGCCGTGAATTAAAGGGTGGTGAACTTCCCTGTGCCCCGGACGAGAACGGGGTTCCGGGATTTGCGACCTTTGGTATGGGCCATAACGTACATATCACCGGTCTTACCCACAATGAAAAAGGATATCCGGCTACCGATTCTGCGGAAATCCATGAGAATCTGGTCCGCCGTCAGGTCCGAAAAATCGAGGATTTCAGAAACGAAATCGCCGATGTCGACATCGTCAACCCGGACGCCGAGCTGGTCTTCATCTCGTACGGTGCCCCGACCCGTACGGTCCGCCAGCTTCTCAATGATAATCCCGACACCTACGGTCATCTGAATCTGCGTATCGTCTGGCCGTTCCCCGATGAATCTCTGCTTGCATTCAAAAACGCCAAAGCGTTCATCATCCCGGAGATGAATCTCGGTCAGATCGCCAAAGAGGTCCGCCAGCACACCAACACCCCGATCGTTGTCGTGCCGAAACTTGGAGGCGCCCTCCACACACCGGCTGAACTTCTGAAAGCGGTCGAAGTCGCAAAAACCGTGAAAAAACCGGTGACCGAGGTGCGCTTATGAATCTGGAAGACTGGTATCGTCAGGACAGGCTGCCCCACATTTACTGTGCGGGATGCGGCAACGGGACGATCCTCAACTGTACGCTTCGGGCCGTTGAGGAGCTGGACTACAAACAGGAGGAGACGACCTTTATTTCCGGGATCGGCTGTTCGTCCCGTGCAGCGGGATACACTTCATCCGATTCGCTCCACACGACCCACGGTCGTGCTCTCGCCTTTGCGACCGGTCTGAAACTCGTGAAACCCCGTCAACATGTGATAGTTTTCACCGGAGACGGAGATTGTTCGGCGATCGGCGGGAATCACTTCATCCATGCTTGCAGAAGAAATATCGATATCACTGTGGTTTGTATGAACAACAATATCTACGGCATGACCGGCGGTCAGGGCAGTCCCTGCACCCCGTATGGGGCCATCAGCACAACGACCCCGTATGGTATGCAGGAACAGCCGTTCGATCTCTGCAAATTGGCAGAAGCAGCTGGGGCAAATTACGTTGCACGCTGGACCTCGTTCCACGTAAAAGAGCTGACTGAGGCGATCCGCATTGGACTTGAGACGCCGGGTCTTTCGTTCATCGAGGTAATGACCCAGTGTCCAACTTCGTTTGGCAGCAAAAACAAGATGCGGCAGGTCACCCAGATGATCGACATGTTCCGGCAAAATGCCGTGCTGAAGGTAAAAGCCGACAGAGATGCAGCCAACGGCATTCCACTTTCACCGGAAAAATTCGTTGTTGGTCAGTTCGTCCGCAGGAAAAATCCGCCAATCGGCGTGGAGGCGGCGAAATGAAATCCGAGATCAGATTCTCCGGTCTTGGCGGTCAGGGTATCATCACGGCAGCGGTCATTCTCGGGAGGGCAGCTGCGTTGTATGGGGGTAAACATGTCGTTCAAACCCAGAGCTACGGACCCGAAGCACGCGGCGGGGCCTCAGCCTCTGCGGTGATTATCTCGGACGATCCGATCTATTATCCAAAGGTGACGGATCCGGATGTATTTGCCATTATGTCCGAGGAGGCATACAATAAATACGGCTCGAATGTCAAGGATGATGCCGTAATGCTCCTCGACCCGGGGTATGTCACCAGCAGGCCTGCATGTAAGTATTATGAAGTTCCTGCGACATTTGAATCAAAATCCCAGTTGGGAAAAACGGTTTTTGCCAATGTGATTATGCTCGGCGGGATCCTCGAAGCGACCGGGATCGTGTCCTATGATGCGCTTGAACACGCGGTTTTGGACAGTGTCCCAAAAGGTACTGAAGAGAATAATAAACGGGCACTTGCGATCGGGCAGGAACTCGTCAGGAGTCAATTATGAAATTCCGCGAATATGAAGCAAAACAGATCTTTCGGGAGGCAGGAATCCCGGTGCCAAACAGTGTTCTGATCACCTCCGCTGACGAGGCAAAACCGGCGCTGGACAAGGTCGCAGAAAAGGTCGTCCTTAAAGCCCAGGTAGATGTCGGCGGCAGAGGAAAAGCCGGCGGCATCCTTCCGGCAACCGCAGAAAATATTTCCGCTGTCGCTCGTGATCTTTTCGGCAAGACGATCAAAGGACTTCCCGTCGAAAAGATCCTGGTCGAAGAAGCACTCGATATTTCGCATGAATATTATCTGAGTATCACAATCGACCGCGCAAAAAAGATGCCGCTAATCCTTTTTTCCAGTGAAGGAGGGGTCGAGATCGAAACCCTCGCAAAGGAAAAACCTGAGGCACTCCGCCGCGTGTATGTGGATCCGTCCTTTGTCACCCTTCCGGATTTCATCGTCCGAAACGTGATAGGTGCCGCTCCCAAAGAAATAGGAAAAATCGTTCGTGATCTCTTTGCCGTTTTCCGATCTAAAGATGCAGTTCTTGCGGAGATCAATCCCTTGGTGATGACGCCGAAAGGTATTCTTGCAGCAGACGGCAAGATCATTCTGGACGACAACTCCCTGGCCCGTCAGGGCATCTCCGAGAACAGGGACCTCACCCCCCGTGAAGCCGAGGCTGAGAAACACGGCTTTTCCTATGTCGAGCTGGACGGAAACATCGGCGTTATCGGAAACGGCGCTGGCCTTACCATGGCGACCCTCGATATCATCTCCCATTATAACGGTAAAGCCGCGAACTTCCTGGATGTCGGCGGCGGCGCAGCTTCGGACAGAGTAATGTATGCCGTAAGGCTCGTTGCATCCATGCCGGGCGTCAAAGTGATAGTGGTCAATCTTCTTGGCGGGATCACCCGCTGTGACGAGGTCGCCAAAGGAATCATTGATGCAGGCGTCTCACAGCCGGTGATCGTCCGTATCGCCGGTACAAACGAGGAGGAAGGCCGCCGGCTCCTTCAGGCGTGCGGATACGTCATGTCCGATACGATGGACCAGGCGATCCGGGCCGCGGTGGAGGTAATACAATGATCTACGCAGGAAAGAACACAGGCATCCTCGTTCAGGGTGCGACAGGATCCCAGGGAAAGTTCCACATCAATCTGATGAACGCCTATGCGAAGCAGGTGGGGGGCCTCGGCGTTGTTGCCGGTATGACTCCCGGAAAAGCCGGTCAGGATGTCTTCGGCGTTCCGGTCTATAACTCCGTCGTGGATGCCATGGATGAACACGAAATCGGGGCATCCGTCATCTTCGTTCCGGCAAGCGGATGCGGGGACGCCATCATGGAAGCTGCCGATGCACGCATTCCTACCATTGTCACGATCACAGAACATGTTCCAGTACATGATATCATGCGGGCAGTTGCCTATGCCGGATCCCGCGGGTCCCGGGTAATTGGTCCGAACTGTCCTGGCATGCTTGTACCAGACGAGTGCAAACTGGGTATCATCCCGGCAAACCTCTGTAAGAAAGGGGATGTGGGCGTCATCTCGCGAAGCGGGACCCTGACATACCAGGTCATATCCGAACTGACCTCGGCCGGTTTTGGTCAGTCAGGAATTATCGGCATCGGCGGAGACGCCGTCATAGGTCAGACCTTTTCCGAAGTTATGAACGAGTTCCATGCGGATGGACGGACAAAGACCGTTGTTCTGATCGGCGAGGTGGGCGGCAGTCTGGAGATCGAAGGGGCACGTCGTGCACTTGACCTTGGGATGCCGATCGTCTCGTATATCGCAGGAGTCTCAGCTCCAAAAGAGAAACGCATGGGACATGCCGGTGCGATCGTTGAAGGCGGCGAAGGAGATGCCGCATCCAAGATCGAACGTCTGCGTGTCCTCGGCATCCCGGTTGCAACGCGCCCGTCGGAGATCCCTGACCTCATCAGGAGTTTGTAATGAGTGATAAGAACAGAAATCTTCTCTTAGCCGCAGACAACCTTGCAAAAACGGTGAATGCCCTGGCTATTATATCTTTTCTCCCAAGGGAGGAGGAGCTCGTCATCGACACGCCTACTGTGCATGTGGTTGATATCCAGCCTGAGATCCTGCGTGATCGAAGCATGATAGCTCTCGTGGATTACTGTTCGAATCAGATCGTGGACGCAGTACTTCAGTATAAAATACTGACCAGTGTGGACAGCGGAATGGTGGTTGCCGCATTTCCGTATGCGATTCTTATCTATGATGTGGAAAGTCCGGATAACTCATTCTCGGTCGGCAATTATGCACATATCGTCGATCCGGAAGCTCTGCATGCAGTACTGATGCTCGCGCTTGAACTCGCTCATGACGGACGTGAAGGCCGATCGGTCGGCACTGCATTTATTATTGGCGATATCGATGAACTGAAACGATGGTCACATCAGGGTGTTCTGAATCCATATGCGGGCCACCCAAAAGAAGTCCGGGACGTGAAAGTCAAGGAAAACTGGGAGAGTGTAAAGGAGTTTGCCCAGCTTGACGGGGTCTTTATCATCGATCAAAACGGGATCATCGAAGCGTCCGGCAGGTATCTCGATGCAGACAGCCGTGATGCAAATCTGCAGAGCGGACTCGGCGGCAGACATCTTGCCACCGCGGCGATCACCAAGGTTGTGAAGTCTGTCGGCATCGTTGTTTCCGAGTCAGGGGGAGTGATCCGTGTCTTTGTCGGCGGTAAGTCCGTTGCCCAGATCAGGACAGATATCAAATTGATACTTTGAACCGGCGCGATGGATATGATCAGCAACTGTCCGGTGAATCGCGGTGATATTCTCTATGAATAGTTTCCGTAATATATTATAATCTATTTTTCAGCAGGTCCAAAATTTTCTGATTTGCAATGGATAATTTTTTATATTCAAACGTCAGATTATTCTGAAGTGATTCAAAAATGAAGAGAAATATCAGCATCACCCATCTTTCTCAGACTCCAATGGAAAAGCAGAAAGTCGAACTGGTCGAGCGCAAATGTATTGGTCATCCCGACAGTATGGCTGACGGCGTCGCCGAAGCGATCTCCCGGGCACTATGCAGAGAGTACATGTGCGAATGTGATGGTGCAGTACTTCACCACAACACCGATCAGGGCGAAGTCGTTGCCGGTGAATCTCTCCCGCAGTTCGGCGGCGGTAAGATCATCAAACCGATCTACCTCCTTTTAACCGGAAGAGCAACCCGCCAGTTCGGCGACAAAGTATTCGCCACTGACGCCATTGCCGTTGAAGCTGCACGTTCCTATCTTAGAGAAACCATACCCACCTTCAATATGGAATCCGATATCGTCGTCGACTGCCGTATGGGAACTGGTTCCACCGACCTTCGTGATGTGTTCCACACAAAGAAAGGTCACACCGCAGTTCCGCGTGCAAACGATACCTCTTTTGGTGTTGGTCACGCTCCGTTCTCTCAGGTCGAACAGATCATTCTCGGGCTCGATGAGTACATCGCCAAAGAGTTCCGCCCCAAAAACCCGATGGTAGGATACGATCTCAAACTCATGGGATTAAGGGACATCAATACCATCACCATCACCGTAGCCTCTGCAATGGTCGACCGGTATTGTTCCGGAGTTGACGAGTATGTGGAGATGAAAGAGAAGATGACAGAGTCATTCACCAATGTTGCCAGACAATACACCGACAGAAAAGTGAGAGTCGAGATCAATACTGCAGATATAATCCGCAAAAAAGCGACCTCTGTTTTCCTGACTGTGAACGGAACTTCTGCTGAGATGGGCGACGACGGTTCTGTTGGACGTGGAAACCGCTGCAACGGCCTTATCACGCCAAACAGACCGATGTCCATGGAAGCAACCTCTGGTAAGAATCCGATCAACCATATCGGAAAAATCTACAACCTGCTTTCCACTGAAATTGCAAAGGAAGCATGCCAGAAAGTTGATGGTGTCGAAGAGATGTACGTCAGACTCCTCTCCCAGATCGGTCACCCAATCGACTACCCGCACATCGCAAGCGTTCAGTGCATTACCAAACGCGGATACACGTTCAAGGACTTCGCACCTGAAGTTGAAGAGATCGTCAACAAGCGTCTGGAAAACATCACCGATATCACCAGACTCGTCATTGACGGAAAATTAAAGACCTTCTAAGTATGGCTAAAATACGTCTGGCGATTCCAAATAAAGGTCGTATAGCAGAGCCGATCAACGATCTGATGGACAAGGCGGGCATCCATATCAACATGACCGGTTCCCGCCAGCTTATCGCAAAGACGATAGACCCGGAAATCGAGGTCCTGTTCGTCAGGCCGATTGACATACCAGAATATGTGGCGAAGGGTGTTGCCGATCTCGGCATCACCGGCCTTGATATGGTCGCAGAACGCCGGGCAGATGTTGCCCGTCTTCTGGATCTGAAGTTCGGTTCGGCAAAACTCGTAATCGCCGTCCCTCAGGAGTCTTCCATCACATCGGTGGAGACGATGAACGGCTGCCGGATCGCCACCGAGTTTCCAAGTATCTGTAAAGATTTCTTCGCAGAAAGATCCGTCGACGTGAACATCATCGAGGTCTCCGGAGCATGCGAAGCGGCCCCCCATCTCGGAATTGCCGACGCAATTGTTGATTTGACCTCTTCGGGGACGACGCTTGAGGTCAACAAACTTCGGATCGTTGAAGAGATCCTCGCAAGCACAACCAACGTCATCGCCAACAAAACCTCTCTCATCGAAAAGCATGAAAAGATCGAGGAAATCCTGCTTGCCTTTGAAAGCGTTATCGCTGCAAAAGGTCAGTGTTATCTCATGCTGAATGTAAAACAGGAAAAACTTGAGGAGATCAAAGCGCTGATCCCTGGTCTTGGAGGTCCAACGATTATGGACATTGCAGGCTCGGGCTCTGTCGCTCTTCACGCCGTCGTATCGACCAACAAGGTGTATCAGCTGATCAATCAGCTGAAACGCGCCGGAGCACGGGATATCCTTGTTCTGGACATCATGAGGATGGTGAGATAGGATGGAAGTCTTCCCGGCGGTCGATATACTTTCCGGGAACTGTGTCCAGCTAGTCGGCGGAGATCGTCTGACTGCAACGGTATACGGGTCCCCGATGGATAATGCACGGCGCTGGATCCATGAAGGCGCATCCAATCTCCATGTCGTGAATCTGGACGGAGCATTTACCGCGAGCACGACCAATGCGGAGATGATCCGCGAGGTGGTCGAGAACACCGATGTCTTCGTTCAGGTAGGGGGAGGTATCCGCAGTCTTGAGGATGCCCGCGGCTGGCTGAACTGTGGGGTAGCCAGGATCATCCTGAGCACATTTGCAACCCAGGACCCCTCCGTTATCCGGACCCTAAGCAAAGAGTTCGGCAGCGAACGTATCATGGCCGGCGTGGATGCACGCCGGGGAGAGATCGCCGTTTCAGGATGGCAGGAAATGGCAGGAGACTTCCTGGGCTGGGCACATAAGTTCGAGGAAGTGGGTGCCGGGTCCCTTCTCTACACAAATGTGGATGTAGAAGGGAAACAGGCCGGTATCGACAGCGAACCCGTGCAGAAACTTCTGGATGCCGTCAGCATCCCGGTCATTATCGCAGGAGGCGTTACGACGTCTGAGGATGTGGCCTGTCTAAAACAGCTGGGTGCATCGGGATGTGTTCTCGGATCGGCACTCTACAGCGGACGGATCACCCTTAAAGAAGCATTGGAGGCAGCAGTATGAGATCAGTGGAAAAAACCCGAGAGACAAAAGAAACCAATATCCGTGTCGTTTTCGATCCGGATACGCCCGGAACAATCGAGATATCGACAGGTGTTGCATTTATGGACCACATGCTGACCGCGTTTGCCCGTCACGGAGGCTTCTCCCTGACCGTTCTGGCAAAAGGCGATCTTGAAGTTGACTGTCATCACACTATCGAGGATATCGGGATCGTTCTTGGAACTGCTGTCAAAGATGCAGTAGGAGAAGGACGCGGCATTCGGCGTTTCGCCCATGCGATCATTCCGATGGATGAATCACGGGCCACAACGGCACTGGACATCTCCGGCAGAGGATATCTCGTCATGGATGGTGCCTTCACAGGTATTTCTACAGGCACTATCCCAAACGATATGTTCGAACACTTCTTCTACAGTCTTTGTATCAATGCAGGCATCACCGCCCATGTGATTTTCTCCGGCGTAAACGATCACCACAAATGTGAAGCGATCTTCAAAGCATTTGGGATAGCTCTCGGGAAAGCTCTCTCTGTCCGTCCCGGAAATACGTCTGTTCCCAGTACAAAAGGAACTCTTTAATACTTTTTTTAAGAGACACAGTTCTTTAGGAAAAATTTGGGGGCTTCATGAGAAACCGCCCGTAAGAAAAAAATACAAGCCGGGGCTTGTTTTATGCACGGGCTCCTTCGACCCGCACCCCAAAAAAATCGGGTTATTCTTTTGTGGCGAGGTCAATGTCCTCGGCCTTAATGGTCTTGCGACCTGCGTGCTGAGCAAGCTCAAATGCCTGCTTTGCAATAGCTTCAATGTACGCTTCTGCTTTTGCTACTAATGCATCTGCTGCATCTTCGCCGACACGGACGGCGCCAGCTTTCTTTGCAAGTCTGACAACTGCTGCTTTTGGTAAGTCTGCCATAATTATTCTCAAACAGAAAATGGTTCAAAATAATATATATAACTATGCCAAAAATGAGCATTTTTATCATACTGATGATTTTTAGAGGGTATTTTATATTTTGCTTTGGTATTGTGCCCGGATTTCGGATTAAGTCACAATAATAAACTAGATGGAAAAATAAGGCTTGATTATCGATTATTTTTTTTAGAAAGGGCCGCAGCCAAATTCAGTGCGGAGACATATCCGGACGAGGCGCGCGAACTGTCGATAAAAACGCCCGGAATATTCGTAACGGGCGCACCATGCCCGATTCCGGTTCCTAGAAATGTTAGTGTACGGAAAATGAGGTTCCCGGATATCCCGTCAGGAGCAATGATTACCCCGCATTCTTTGACCGCATCTTCGATTAGAATCTCACCGTGGATCGCCCCGGTTTTTTCTGCCACCAGAATTGCGTCCTGTATCGATCTATCGACGATCGGGTGCCGCCCGATATCGCCAATCCGTCCTCCGGAAAGGACTGCCGTCTTTTCGGACAAACCAAAACTCTTTGCGAGCTCTCTGCCGCGAGTGACCAGCTCCACCTTCTCCTCCACCGTCCATCCTTCATCAACACCGACGGGGGCAAGGAAGAAGCGTTCGCCGTGTGCAGTTTCGAGCAGGGCGATCCGTTCCAGCCGGGGAACCCCGTAAGCGGTCTTCAGATATCTGAGGGTCTCATTTGCAGGAAGTGTCCCTCGGACTGCGCCGTCTATCTTTCCCGCATGGAGATCATCGATAAGAGCCGCCTCAGGATGCTTTGAGATAACCGTCCCGACAAATGCCGATTCTTTCAGCGGGACTCTCGTATAACAGAGTATTCGGAGATCCTCTGATGCGGCCAGGTTTGCACTGGCCAAAACCTTTTCGGCGTCGCCGCCGCATCCGATCCCAAGCGTTATCATACAGAGGTTATATTGGTTATACCCTCAACACAGAAGTTGAAAAGCGTGGTCTTCTCGTTCCCTTTCTCCAGAACAAGTTTGCGGGTGTTGTTCACGGTTCCGACGACCTGAGCGGCCATATTGACTTTTCTGAACAACTGACAGACCTGATTGACCGATCCCTGGTTGGCCGTCACAACAAACCCCATACCTGGATACATCCGTACCCACTGCTCGAATCCGATGCCGAGCTTCTCCAGATCAGGCCGCGGGATTGCGTCGAGATCAATCAGACCACCGACATTACTGGACTCAAGAAGCATGCCGAGTGTCCCGATGACCCCCGGATTTGAAATATCTTTTCCTGCGGTCAGTAGATGCCGTTCGCCGAGTGTTTTCATCACGGAAATCTGGGACCTGAGCAGTTTTGGTTCCTTCATCGTGACCGAGTCCCAGTTCATACCTGCATTCGGATGGACCCTTCCGTTAAGATCAATCGCGACGATGATAGCATCTCCGGGTTCTGCTTTCGTACTGTAGATCACACTATCCAACTCAGCGATTCCGAGGATCGAAACGTCTATGACATTGTGGGGCGCATCGGGGTGAAGATGACCGCCGACGACCGGCACGTCAAAAGCCCTCGCAGCATCACACATGCCCCGTGTGACCTTGTCCATGAGTTCATCGTCTACTGCAGAGAGAACGTCCACCATCGCGATAGGCTTGCCCCCCATTGCAGCTATATCATGGACATTGACAAGGATCGAGCAGTATCCTGCCCAATACGGATCAAGGTCCATCAACTGATTCCATATTCCGTCTGCAGCCAGAAGAAGAGCAGAACGACCGTTTTGAATGACCGCAGCATCTTCTCCGTATGATGCAACAACGTCAATGTTGTCGATGTGAAGCGTTTTTACAAGATTTCCAATCGCTTTTTTGCGTCGTACACCATCATATTTTCTGATAGCATCTGAAACGGACTCGGGGGTATAAGTGTCTGCAGACATGGTTTTATGATCATCTCTTGAGAAGGAAGGGACAAGATTTTTCTGTTCCTTGATATGTTGTCTTGTCTATTTATTCCCTCTCTGTAATGATAATATCTGTGTTTCAGCAGGGCGGATCAGGGGCAAAATATATCGTTACGTATGGAAAACATACTCACATTGATGATGATGTATGTTTGAAGAAAATATGATAATACAGCTCAAAGGGATTGGAATGAGTGAGTATGAATCAAAGGTATATCTCATGCTTATCTGTATAAACTCCGCAAGTCCCAGGGAACTCCATGAAACAACCAATATTCCCCGGGGAAGAGTATATGAGACGCTCACCAATCTGGAAAAAAGGGGGTTTATCATCTCAAACAGACAGTCACCTGTTCGTTACCGGATCGCCGACATCCCTCTCACCATGGAAAGGCTGAAACAGGAGGCAGTAATCAGATATGATGCCCTGGGTCTGGCGCTTGAAACTTATGCTGCTCACACCTGCCCCGATCAGCTTAGTCAGACCTACATCCTCCAAACCGAGTGGGGGATTGAGAATCATATCCGTCTTCTCCTGAAAACAGCAAAAAACGAACTCCTCATCATCTCCGACGACCCCTTTTTTTATCAGCAATATGCGAACGAACTCTCTCAGGCAGCGAAACGCGTCAGTATCAACAGTGTTGTCAGTAATAGGAAGGCCGCAAAGAACATACCATTCCCCTGTTTTCTGGCAGATAAAGACATAAAAAATGCGCTTTTCCAACCGCCAATCCTAAAAAAAATGTCCATGCCGACAAAACTGATCATCTATGCAGACAGAAAAGAAGTACTTGCAGTGTACGAGCGGGAGGGAAAAGAGGAAGGGGTGTTTACGAAAAACAACATCTACGCTGAGTTCATCACCCGGACCATTCTGAAAAATCAGGTCATGGTCTCTTCATAAAAAGTTTTTCCGGGTCCCGCATTGAACCCTTTCCCGGGCTTTTCCCAACCGTTATTACCTTCAGACAACCATAATTACAGTAACGAATATGGACTGGGCAGAGAAGTACCGCCCGATGCATCTTGCCGATATTTTAGGCAATGGATCCGCGGTCAGACAGATAGTTGATTGGGCACGAACTTGGACGCCGGATTCACGCCCACTTCTTTTCACGGGAAAACCCGGTATTGGAAAAACCTCGGCAGCTCTGGCTCTTGCCCGCGATATGGACTGGGAAATACTGGAACTGAATGCTTCAGATGCCCGCACGAAAGCAATCATTGAGCGAGTCGCAGGAAACTCGTCAACCACAACCAGTCTGTTTGGTGCCGGCAGAAAACTGATCATCATCGACGAGGTGGATAACCTCGAAGGAAATGCGGACCGGGGAGGCGCCAGGGCGATCGCAGATATTCTCAAAGAGGCAAAACAGCCGATCGTCTTGATCGCGAACGATGCATACGGCGTTTCGGATTCGATCCGCAGACTCTGCGATCCGGTCCCATTCAGGGCGATCGCCGGATCAACGCTGCAGAAACGGATGAGGGAGATATGCCGCGTCGAAGGGATCGCCTGCGGGGAAGACGCACTTACAGCGATCTCCGAGAGTTCGGCCGGCGATATGCGGACAGCAGTGAACATGCTGTTTGGCTCCTCTACCGGAAAGACCAGTCTTTCTGCCGGGGACATCAATACCGCCCAGAAAGATGAACGGGCAACGATCTTTGATCTGGTTGGCGGGGTCTTTGCCGGAGCACCTGACCGGGAACTCCAGAAACTTTCATTCGAGTGTGAAGAAAAACCGGACGCCGTGATGCAGTGGATTGAGGAATCTATTCCACTGATAAATGACCCAAAACGGCGGATCCAGGCATACGGCAGGATATCCCGTGCCGATGTATATCTGGGACGAACGATGCGGCGCCAGTACTTCACCCTTTGGCGGTATGCCTCCTCGATGACGACGCTTGGGGTCGCTTCGGAAAACGCGGGCGCAGGATTTCGGACACGGATCATGCCGCCGTCCCGCTGGAAACGGATGAGTACCGCAAAGAAGCAAAAAACGGTCAGAAGAACCCTCGCGGCATCACTTGCCGAAGGTTACAGTATTCCGGAGAGTCAGATCCAGAGTCAATATCTCGATCTGCTTTCCCGGTTTGCTGAAAAGGATCCTGCAGCATTTTGTGAACGCCATGACCTCGACGTCGATCAGATGGGGATCGTTCTGCACGACAAAGCCGCCGCTGCCGCCGCGGTGAAGGAGGTCCAGAAGGCCGCAAAGGAGCGGGACACAAAAGTCAAAAAAATGGCGGCCTCCAAGAAGGCGGAGATGCGAAAACTCGAGGATCAGCTGGAAGCACTGCGGATGCAAAAACCAGCGGTGCCGGAAAAACCTCCTCTCCCTGAACCGGAGCAGATCCTCGAGGATCTCCCGGAAGAGAAAAATATCGCTCCAAAACAGGCGACACTGGACTTTTTCTAACTCACCGGATCCCATTACCTTTATTTACTGATCTGCCCGCGTATCAGATGTTTGAACCAAATCTCATTCATTATACCATAATATAGTATAATTAACATTATACCTCCTCAATCCCTAATCAAACCCCAAATATTTGTGAACTTGAACTATCTAACTATCTGACTTACACTTGAGTAAGGGGGTAAGGTTACACTGCATTGTGCAAATAAGATAATTTATAAAAGTTTAATATCTTTTTATATCAATAAAAATATTATATAGATAAAGTATTATTATCCGTGAAGTGGATATTATCAGGTATGTCTTCTTTGCACACTGAGATAGAGTCCCTCACCATCCTTCCCGGAACCACCCGCGATGGAAAAATGGAAGGATTTGATGAGATCATTATCCGTCCAGGCGACACATTTTCCATCGTTGGTCCTACCGGTTCAGGAAAAACTGCTTTCATCAACGATATTGAGGTGTTTGCCCAGGGAGACACTGTCACAAACCGCCGAATCCTGATCAACGGCCGCGAACCCGACGAGGCTCTCGTCCGCGATCCGTCCAAAAAACCCATCGCCATGATCACGCAGAATACTAAATGCCTTGCCGATCTGGTCGTTTCCGAGTTTCTGGAGATGCATATCCGCTCCCGCAAACTGAAAGGGCAGGGGATAATGGAGAAGACGATCAGCGTCGCAAACGAGTTTACCGGAGAAAAGATCCTCCCGCATATGCGGATGAGCGCTCTTTCCGGCGGGCAGACAAGGTCGCTCTTTATAGCCGACGCAATAATAATTTCCAACACGCCGATCATTTTGCTGGATGAAGTGGAAAATGCCGGCATCTTTAAAGACCGGGTCATCGAAGTCCTGCGTGAAGAAAAGAAGGCCATTATTTTTGTGACCCACGACCCTTACGTCGCTCTTCTCACCGGGACGCGGATCGTCATGGGGAATGGAGCCGTAACAAAAATCCTGACCCCGGGACGAAAAGAGGAGGAGACACTCGCAGAAATCGCCCGAATGGATGCGAAGATCACCCATCTCAGAGAACGCATCCGTGCCGGCGACCTGCTTTCCGGACTCGAAGGGGTCGAGGCATGAATGTCAAGTTGATCGCCATCGCCGGACCGCCGAGCGCAGGAAAGACCGCCGTTGTCAAACAGATCATCCGAAATCTTCCTGATCCGAAAAAAGCCGCATACCTCAAGATCGATGTCGTGCAGGCATGGGAAGACGAGGAGATCGCGGCCGAGTTCGGTATTCCAACAAAAAAAGTGTACTCCGGAGATATGTGCCCGGATCATATGGGGATCATGGTCATCCGGGACGCGATGGAATGGGCAGAAAAAAACGGTGCCGATTACCTCCTGTATGAAAGTGCGGGCCTCTGTCTGCGCTGTACTCCCTACACAAAGAACTCGCTTGGTCTGTGTGTTATCTCGGCCGTATCGGGAACGCATGCTCCGCTGAAGATGGCCCCGATGATTGCCCTTGCCGATGTGGCAGTGGTAACAAAGATCGATCTTGTCTCCCAGGCAGAAAAGGAGGTCTTCCGCGAGCGGATCAAAGAGGTCGCTCCGGGAATAGACATCATCGAAACCAACGCCGTCCAGGGGACCGGGATGCGGTATCTCACCAAAGTGATCGCGGACATGCCGCCAGCTCCGTCAGAAAAGGATATGCTTCGGGGTGTTCCGCCGCTTGGCGTCTGCACGATCTGCATCGGGAAAAAGGAGATCGGGTGGCAGGAACATTTTGGAGTCATCCGTCAGATCGACGCTCCCGACAGTATCTACCGGGGTGACTGATGGTCTGGACGCCTCCGGGAAAAGACTGCGGCGCATGCGGCGCGGAAAGCTGCGATGCATTCATGATTCAGGCAGCGTCCAGCATGAAAAACCTTGCCGCCTGCCCGTATTATCATAAGGATGTGCCGACATACAGCTGCAGAGAGCTTTCAGCATCGTACTCGGGCACGGATGTCTGCAATGCCCCGTACGACTTTGTGCTTTCCGCGCTGCCGAACGAGCCCTCCGCACGAAAAATCCTTCTGCCGTTTCGACCCGATCTGGTCGAGCGGGAGGAGATCAAAAAAGGTGACATCGTTTTAGGCAGACCCGCGGGTGCGGGATGCCCGGTCCAGCATGTCATCCGGGTCCTCGAAGCGGATCATATCACCGGGCTGATCACCGGCCATGTGGTCGGTCCCGCCTTTTCGCGGGACAACACTGATATCATTGATCTGAAGATGTACCATATGATCGGATTCGAGGGAGTGGCCAGGGTCGTTGCCCGGCCCCCGCAGTTTGGGATCCGGCATCCGTTCCTGCCGGGATTCTGTATGATGGACCGGACGCACACAGGCATCGTCAATATGATCCTCGAGAAATCCTACGGTCTCCACGTAAGAGTGGAGGGGATTGTGATATTATGAAAACGCTTGCAGAAATAAATCGGAAAATTGCCGACAAAACCGCGGTCGTCATGACGGCCAAGACCCTCAAAGAACGTATTCGCAAGGGAGAAAAAATCACACCGGACGACGTGGACGTGGTGACCTGCGGAACATTCGGCGTGATGTCGGGGACATCCGCGGTCCTTGCATTCCGGGCTAGTAACCCCGGAACCTTCCGGCATGTCGTCTCCATGACATTGAACGGGGTCCCGGCATTTATCGGTCCCTGCCCGAACGAAAGCAATGGACATGTGGATTGTATGGTGTATGGGACGTCCCATGCGGAACATGACGCCTCATACGGCGGCGGACACCTTTTTTCGGATCTTGCCGCAGGAAATCCGGTCACTGCTGAAATCGTTACCGACTCGGGAACGATCCGCCGTCAGGTCAGTCTAAATGATATGTCCGCGGCCAGGCTGATCGTCACCCGCGGAGGATTCAAAAACTACATGGGGTTTGTGAACCGGAGTGAAGAAGAGATCTCCACGATCTTTTCCACGTTTCCGATGAAGCCAAAGATGCAGAGTGCCTCCGTTTCCGGATGCGGGGAGATCAATCCGCTTGAAAATGACCCGAAGTTACGCTATCACGTACCCGGAGCCTCGGCTCTCTTGAACGGCAGTCCCGCGCTGATTCTCGGATGTGGGACGAGATCATCGCCGGAGAAACCGAATCTTTCTTTATCTGCGGATATGCGGGGTATGCATCCCGATATGATGGGCGGTTTTGTGACCGCGCTCGGTGCCGAATGCTTAACTTCAATCGGGACGGCGATCCCTGTACTGGATGACGAAACGCTGGACGCTCTCCGTGTTCTGGACGAGGATATCCCCCTCCCGGTCGCCGACATCCAGAACAGGACACCCTTTGCAGCCGCAACCTACGCGGATGTCTGGCAGAACACCGACGGAAGAATCCATGTTGATGCTTCGCGCTGCGAAAACGAATGCACGGAATGCGCCAAAGATCTCTGCCCGGTCGCGGCGATAAGACCCGACCTCTCGATCGGCAAAGCATGCATGGGATGTCTCACCTGCGTAACCGTATGCAGACATCAGGTGTTTTCCGCAAACGCAGGAACGCTGCATATTCCCAATGCGGATATTCGAATCAGTCTTCGCCAGTCCGACCGGGTTCGGGGGAACCGGGCAGCGTCCCAGGTTCGCGACCGGATCTCTTCCGGCGCATGGAGGTTTTAGATGGGCGATTACGTATTACGCTGTCTTGCCGGCGGGGAACTTCTCGAAGACCATTATACGCTCTCCTGTCCCAATCATCCGAGTTTTGTCCGTGCAGAATATAAAGCCGCGCAGCTTACCGTTCGTGAGAATCTGCCCGGCATATTCCGTTTCAGCGACTGGCTCCCTGTTCACGGTTCGGTCCCGACACGATCAAGACCCGTGACCTTTCAAAACCGGGAACTCTGCCGCGAACTCGGACTGCCGAATCTCTGGATCACCTTTACCGGCTACTATCCGGAACGCGGCTGTTATGTGCCGACAGGCTCATTCAAGGAATTGGAAGCTCAGCCTACAATCGTCCGCCTGAACGAGGCGGGAGGCGGAACACTGGTCGTAGCGTCAGCCGGAAACACCGGCCGGGCATTTGCCCAGATGTCCGCGGAATTCGGGACACCTGTCGTTTTAGTCGTACCGGAAAGTTCGGCCGACAAGCTTTGGACCGCAGGATACTTCGATCACAGCAGTATTCGGCTTATCACGGTCCGCGGAGATTACACCGATGCGATCAAAACGGCAGATAAAATCTGCGAAACTCCAGGATTTTTCCCAGAAGGTGGTGGGAAAAACATCGCCCGCCGGGACGGGATGGGCTGCGTGATGCTTGACGGCGCCGTCACGATAGGAAAACTTCCCGAGTATTACTTCCAGGCGGTCGGGTCAGGCACCGGAGGGATCGCCGCATGGGAAGCTGCGGCCCGCCTGATCGGAGACGGACGCTTCGGCAGTATGCTCCCAAAGCTCCATCTTTCACAAAATCTTCCGTTCGTTCCGATGGTTCGTGCGTGGAATGCCGGCAGGGATCATATTCTTGAGGAGGATATGCCGAATGCGCAGGCATCCATTGCTGCGGTATCCGCCCATGTCCTGACCAATCGTACACCCCCCTACGGAATCCGCGGCGGGGTGTATGATGCGATGAAATCCTGTGGGGGGCATATGTACGCCGTAGAAAACGGCGATGCGGCGAGTGCCGCATCCATCTTCGCCGAAGCGGAAAACGGAATCGACATTGATCCGGCCGCCGCCGTTGCCTTTGCTTCTCTCATTTCAGCAGCCGAAGATGGGTCCATTCGGAAAAATGCTGACATTTTGCTGAATATCACCGGCGGGGGATATCAGCGGGTGAAAAAGGACTGCGAGATTGCAAAGATAGGCGTTTACGAAACAGTCGATCCTGGCGAGGTGCCGGTATTATGAACGAAGAAACGGTTCTTCGAATCATGCATGAAGAGGGAATCGACATGGTCGCCTCGCTGCCGTGCGATAAAAACAAGCGGTTCACTGCGCTTTTAGAAACGGAGTTCCCGGTCATTGATCTTGCCCGCGAAGAAGATGGAGTCGGGATCGGAGCAGGAGTAGTTCTCGCCGGCAAACGCCCGCTCGTTTCAATCCAGAGCTCGGGCCTTGGGAACATGCTCAATGCCCTCCTGTCGCTTTCCTGCGTGTATCACTTCCCTCTGCCGATCCTGGCAAGCTGGCGGGGCGTCTGCGACGAGAAGATCTGCGCCCAGATCCCGTTCAATGCCCCTCTGCCGAAACTGCTGGACGTGTACAACATTCCCTACCGGATCTGTAGATCGGCGGAGGATCTGGAAGGGATCAGAGAGGTTATCAGAGGTGCATTTGCAGAGCAGAAACCCTACGTTGCCCTGATCCTTCCTTCCTGCTGGGATCCTCAGCAGAGTGCGCCCATCACCTATCCGAAACGTTCGCTTCCGGACCGCACGTTTTTCCTGCCGGGATACTCTGAGCCAAAACTCACAAGACTCGAGGCGATCGGAGAGATCGTCTCCTCGGTTCCCGAAAACGCGGTCATCATCTCCAACATTGGGGTTCCGTCCAAGGAACTCTATGCAGCAAAGGACCGGAGAGGCAACTTCTACATGCTCGGCAGTTATATGCAGGCGTCTGCGATCGGGCTCGGGTGTGCGTTTTCCTCACCGAAAACGCCCGTATATGTGATCGACGGGGACGGAAGTCTTCTCGGATCGGCAGTTCTGCCAGTGATCGCGGCACAGAAGTGCGAAAATCTGCACATCATGGCGCTGGACAACGGGACGTTTGGAAGCACCGGGAATCAGATCAGTCCCGCCTACGAAACCGCCGATATCGGGATGCTCGCACGTGCGTCCGGGATCACTTCGGTCGAACGCGCCGCGACCCCGGGCGAGATATCTGGCGCCGTATCCCGGGGCGTTTCGTTCGTCCATCTACTCATCCGCCCGCAAAACTCGGCATCGCCGAATATTCCCCTCTCTCCGGAAGAGATCCGCAGAAGAGCGGAACAGTTCATCCGGGAAACCGGGTAAACATTCACGCTTTTTTACCGGAACGCGGAGGATGATTTTCATGTTCTGTTTTTTTTACAGTTTCTGGGAGCTTTTTGATCCATGCGACCCATTCCCCGAAATGCGGGCACTCGGCACACATCTTTTCAAGCCCGATCTCCCGTGCGACCGTTAGCCCATCGGTCGGTTTCTGATATCCTGGATTGACCCGCAGTATCCGTTTCGAGGGGGCAGTCATTTCCCCGCCGTTAATCTCTTCGGGAAGAAAATCCCTGCGAACCGCTGCGAGTTTACTTACCTGTCTTTTACTCATCCCGCAAGCGGAAAAAGCTGACGGATCGGAAAACAACAATGTCTCGAACTCATGCAGCTGGATGTTCGCATGGAAATTTTCCCGGTTGATATCCTCTGCAAACGCCGCTTCCATCTCAGTCACCCGCTCAAGAGGGGACGCCAGATCATAGGACACCGTGTATCCCGGGATCGCTGGAAACTTATAGAAATCATACATTGACGTGACATAGGAACCCGGTCGTCTGCAGAGATTCAGTACATCCCTTCTGATCTTATCGTAGGAAGAGCAGCCCCCTCTGCACACGGCCCCCGATTTACGCTTCGATGTCATCACGATCACGGGAATAAGCGTGACCCCCAGATGCGCCAGTTCCTTTGCCATCAGGCGTTTGATGAAAACCTCTTCGGTATACCCTTCACAGGATATGAACAGAGTGACCATGCCTACTGCGGTCTCCCGCCAAAGATGTTCTTCTCCCAAAGTTCTCCCAGAGAATAATCCAGGGCGATCCAGTTCTGGAGCTCCTCGTCGTCTTCAAGTCTGCGGAAGATCGAGGCGTCGTCCCTCCAGTCGACAACGATGATGTCCTCCGGCTCGAACTCGCTCAAAAGAAGAGCAGACTGTGTAGAGACAATAATCTGTTTCACGAGACCTGCGGATTTGATCAGGGCCGCAAGCAGGGAAAGGGCATAGGGATGAAGACCAAGTTCCGGCTCCTCAAGAAGCACCGTCTCCGGGATGTTCTCGACAGGCTGAAGAAGCAGGGTTACGAGGCAGATGAAACGGAGCGTCCCGTCAGAGAGATCCGCAGCTTTGAACGGTGCGTTCCCATGGGTGGAACACCATTCGAGCTCGATCATATCTGGATTTTCGGGCTTCGGCCGCAGGATGAAATCCTCAAAGAAGGGAGCTGCGAGCTGAATCACTTTTCTGATCCTCTGATAATTGTTCGGGGCGGTCAGTTTCATCAAATAGAGATACGCGGCAAGATTGCTGGCATCCGATCTGAGGGCAATGTTATCATTGATCGCATGGATATGCTTGACTTTTGCATGATCGCCTGTTTCATTAAAGTGGTAGACTACCCACTGATGAACATGTTTCAGCACATATTTGTCGATGAATGTCCCGGTCCCGGCATCATACAAAGATTCCAGGTGTCCGCATCCAAGTGACCGGTTCTCTTTGAGTAGATTCCAGGAAAACCATTCATCCTCGAACATCAGCCGGTTGTCTTTTGTGGGTTTGAGATCGAAACCGTATCCGTTGTTTCCGAAGTATATGCCGACACTGATTTTTTCGGTCTCCTGTCTGCCGAACCAGAGAAGAGAGTCGGGACCTCCGTTATAGGTGACATAGTTCTGCAGATGTTTTGCAAATATCTGTTCCATCATGCAGAACACTGAGAGGAAATTAGATTTACCAGCGCCGTTGGCTCCGATCAGGATGTTGATGTCGCGAAGCTTGAGGTCACAGGACCGAATCGACCGAAAGCCGCGGATCGTTATCCGGTCGATCTGGGAGCCGGGTTGTTTCTGCCTCATATGTTTAGCTTTTGCGCACATGAGAGATAAGAGTATCTTCACCACACACAAGGAAAGCGGATCAGGAAAAATTGGCGAAATAAAACACCGGTCGCAAGGCTATAGACTTGCTCGGCTAAGATCGCCGGCTGCGCCGTCGATCCACCTCAGCTAAGGGCGAGACTGGCGGCTCAGCCCGCCCGCTCACAAATCAAAGATTTGCTCGGCTGTGGTCGGCCGCTTTCAGCGTCCAACCCTTACAGTCGCAAGTTTCCTTCGAAAACTTGCTCAGCTAAGGCCGCCCATTCGGGGCAGCCCGCCAAAAAAAAGGCTGAGTTTCCTCAGCGGTTATGCGGCTGCGGATTTAGCCATGAATGCTTCGATGATCGCGATGATACCGAATGCAAAGAAGAAGATACCCGCGATCTCGATGATGGTGAATGCCGAAATGACCGGGTTGATCAGGAACAGGATACCAAGAATGATGCCGAGGATACCGGAAACAGCGAGAAGACCACGGTTGACCTGAGCGGATTTTCCCATCAGGGCAAGGGCAAGGTCGGTCAAGCCGCCGATCAATGCTGCGGCCGCAAGAACATACATTGCGTAAACGAGCATGATCACCGGGAAGATCAGGGTAAGGATACCGAACAGGATCACAAGGATACCGAGAACGACGACCCACCAGGTGCGTTTTGGCTGGCCAAAGAAGGTTGTTCCTGCGGTCAGAAGAGTGATACCCACAAAGATCAGCAGGATTGCAAGCAGGATCTCACTGGCGAACAGTGAGGCCAGGGTAAAGACCATCATCAGGATACCGAGAATGATCATCAATATGCCTTTTGCCAGAAGCGACCCGAAGGTACTTCCGCACATAGGACAGGAATTGTCAGTCATATTATGAAAATACACCCGCAAACGTATTAAAACATCGCATAACGCGTTGACATGTATAAATAGTTCGGATGAGAAATAGTTAACCTAATCATCTATGTCTCCCGTTGAGATGCACGCAAATGAAGTTCGGCATTACGCATCACCAATACTCGTAAAGAGCAGGCAGTTTTTTGCCACCCTGACAAGTGAACGGCTCATCATTGAAGGGGGTCCGTCACCAAGAGAGTTCAAGGTAAGCAGTATCCTCTCCGCCTCACCCCATACATTGGAGACAGGAGAGCCAGGCCTCAAACTTATCGTCTCGACACCGAATGGGCAGAAGGAGATGATCTGGGGGTTCCCAGTAGGGAATGCATTCAAGATCGGTGAGCAGGAGGCATGGACAGATCAGATCGCCAGAGTCAGCGGGATAAAACCGTTTGCCGAAGGAAAAGGTGAGGGTGCAAAACCCCGGACCGCAGCTCCCCCACGGAGTCCTGTCCATGAGCAGAAGGTCAAACCCACTATTCCAGCACCCGATATCCCGGCAAACAGTATCCGTCCGGATTTTGTTTCCGGCGAGTCAGTCGTGATCGAAACGGCGGGTGTCCGAGTCAAACGGACATTTTATACAATATATCTGACAAACATCCGGCTGATCCTTCAGAACACGACAGGAAAGATCGGGCGGGAGTTTGCGATCGCGGAGCTGATGGATGCCGCGGCGTTTGAGACTGAGGAAGGGGAACCGGCGATCGCGCTTTCCGTTGGATCGCAGACCGGCGCAAAGCAGATGGTCCTGTCATTCCCAACAGAATCAGCCCGGAGTGCCTGGATGCAGGAAATAAAAGCGAAACTCCCCGTCAGACAGACACTGATATCAGCTGCGTCTGAGCCGACGGTCGTGACCTGTACCGGGATGTTTGCTCCCGATGCCGGCGAGCGGGTAATCCTCGCAACGGGCGGTGTTCGGATCAAGCAGAATTATGTTACACTGCATCTGACGAACACCCGCCTTGTTATCGAGGGAAAGGCGGCAATTTTAGGTGAGTTTTCCCTGAACACGCTTGTCCGGGCGATTCGTCTCGCGGGTGAGGTCGGCGAGCCGGGCATTGCCCTGCAGATCGCAGGAAGGGAGGGAGAGAAGGAGATGCATCTGCTGTTCTCCGGCATGCCTGACCGCGAACAGTGGATCCAGAAGCTTTCCGAGATCATTCCTGAGGAAGACCATTCGATGTATGCGCCTGAGCAGCATCAGTATACAGTGACCACGGTCGCCCCGCCTGCACAGAGGAATTCTCAGGATATGTACTGTCCTGCGTGCGGGGCACGGAACCACGTGGATGATGAGGTCTGTGCCTTGTGCGGGACGCTTTTGCATTCGCCGGTCGAGTCTTCCCGGACTCCTGCACGCCGGGAGAAACGGGCGAAGGCAGAGAGACCTGCGAAACGTGATAGACCGGAGAGAGGAGAGAAGCGTGAGAAAGTTCCGTATAACGGCGGAGCTATCGGCTTTATCACCCGTCCGTCAGATGCGTTTTCCTATTATCTGCGTGAGAGACCAAGGGATGCTTTCGCAATGTTTTTGTTGTCGGGAGCCTTGTGGGCGGTTCTTTCCGTTCTGATGATCGCGTATGTGCTTCCAGTGGTTTTGCGAATTTCTATTACGGATTACCCGATCTTTACGGCTCTGCAGACCGATCTGATGCTTTTGGTCCTGTTCGTCCTGGTGTTGTATGTGATCTGGATCATCTGCGTGATGATACAGGCACTGATCACCGGGATCGTTGCACGGGTCTGTGAGCCGGAGGTTCGGTTTTCAGAGATCATGGCGATCGTTATGCGAAGCACGCTTTCGTATCCGGTGATCGGATGGATCCCGATCCTGGGTCAGTTTGCGGCCGGCATCTGGTCTGCTGTCGTGACCTGGAAGGGGCTTACCACAGGTCAGAATATGCGGGCCGGTCAAGCTGCGGTTGCCGCATTCCTTGGTCTGATCATCGTGTACGTGCTGCTGTTTGCAGTCGGATCGATTTAGAGGAGGTAAAAAATGATACTGAAACAATGTTTACTGGTGCTTCTCGCGATGTTCCTTGTGATGGGATGCGTGGGGGCAGTGAGTGCGGACGGCGAACTGAAAATTAATTCTTTTTCTGCAGATCCATTAAAAGTTAATGTAAACTCTCCTGTGACATTTACTTTTGATGTTGAGAATTATACAACCATTTCCATAGCTTTTGGAGATGGTGGTAACCCATATACACCTACAGAGTCTGGAAGTATAACACACCCATATTCTACTGCAAAGACATACACTGCAACTCTGACGGCCACAAATGCTACTACCAGTGTTACTCTTTCCAGATATATTGAGGCGACAGAACCAGTAATCCCGCTCGCAGCCTCTTTTACTACAGATAAGAGCTCAGGAGTCGCGCCGCTGACCGTGAAATTTACGGATACATCCACAGGTCCTCCAGGCGAGTATACGTATACCTGGACCTTTGGTTCCGCCGGTAATTCCACCGAAAAGGATCCTACGTTTACATTCAACGCTCCCGGAACCTATCAGGTAAAGTTGAATGTGAGTACCGATACAGCATATAGTGTGAGTACACCACAAACGATTACGGTTACACCCCGCGTAATAACTGATGTTGGGATATTTGGTCTCGATGCCCCAGTATCCGGTCAAAGTCCCGATTATTCTGCATCTATATCAAGTACCCCTAATGGAAATGTTAATTCAACACCTGTTGTATCCTGGTATACTTCAAATGGAACGCCCTTTATCGGTAATTTTGCCAACGGAACGGTCTATAAAGCAATCGTCACCATCGAGGCAATAAACGATTACAACTTCACGTCCACCACAGGATTTGTGGTTGACGACTTCTCCACCTCTTCTGTTTCCCATGTTCTTGAATCGAATAACCGCTTTGTGAATGTTACCTGCACATATCCCGCGACTGATGCAGGAACAAGAGATATTTCTTCAGTATCTATAACCGGCGTTACTCTGCCAGTGGGAGGAGCAACGAAAAATACCACCAAACCCGCCGTAAGCTCAAATCCAAGTGGGAGTGTTGATACGATTTCCAGTATTACCTGGAAAAACTGGTCTGACGAATCCACTGACGGAACTATATTTAAATATGAAACAGTCTATAAGGCAATAATGACCGTAGAGGCTAAAAGTGGATATAGATTCACTTCAGGATCTGCGGCTACATTAAATGGTAATGATGCTTACTTAGTCCCGAGTACAGATGGGAAATCGGCGACGATCACCTATACGTGTACTAAAACAGCAGCAGAAGGAAAAATTCTTCCTGCTATCACCAAATTTACGGTGACGCCTACCTATGGGACGTCACCATTAACCGTACGATTTACTGTGGCAACGACCAATGCCACTACAGTGACACTAAACTTCGGTGATGGGTCAACACCATCCTCTACAAAGAATGGGTATGTGGATCACACTTATTCTTCAACAGCTACCCATTATGCGATTTTAACTGCCACAAATACAAATAGTAGTGTAACTCAGACTCTATCGATTCTGGTGAACACCCCGGTTGCTACATCCACCCCTACCGCGACCCAGACCGCCGAACCGACCAACACCTTGTTTACCCCCATTTCTATCGGCAATGTCAGTATCCCGGCTCCTCTTGACGTCATCAAAGAGTTCATGCATCTTTTCTACAGTCTGTTCGATTCAACGAATTATGTGTTTATCGTGAATGAGAGCTGAACGCGGTATATGAACGGGACGGGGACACCCCTCCTTCATGTGAGGCAACGAGTGTTCTCCGTGAAAAACAAGGAGAGGGTGTGCTGATATACTGTGACTCTTATCTTAGTTTTTACGGGCGAAGGTCATAATCACTATACCTACAAGAATTATTCCGCCGAACACGAGCATCATTATGATAAGTCCGGCATTTACATCCCCCGGTCCCGTATGATTTGCCCGCTCAAGGGCAATATCCTGAGAATGTTTGGTGAGTCAATAATACTGAACGAATGAGCAAATCATACACATGATTTGGCTGTCCCTTGCGGGCACGACTCTGGATCAAAAAATAAAACAAAAATTTGTGACATCCGATCCTTCTCTCTCGAAATCTATGCGTGACATCGATAATCCCCACTGATACCACAATTTCCGACAAAAACGCGCAGAACCGCACAACCAAGTGAACTCAGAACCGAGTACCTAACCAAATTTGAGAGATTAATAGTGAGTATCACATCATTTTTCGGTAGATTTCCCATCATTTCCTCCTAATTCCAAATCCCAGCCGAAATCGCCCATGGGCTTAAAGTGCTTCTCCCCTCTCTCAAAAAACCCCAGGCCCGGAAAAGTCCCAAAACAACCTGGAAATGAGAAAAAAACAATCCATTTGCAGGAGAAAGAGTGAACACATGCTCCTAAAAAACTGGACAAAATCCAGGGAAAAATAGACAAGATATTATATACATGGAGACGTAAAAAAATAATTGTATAGACCGGGATTACGGCACAATGACTCAGCAAACAATACATTTTATGATCGTATGTCTGATCCTGGCGCTCATTTTAACCACCGGATGTATAACGACCCGACAGATGGAACCGGTCTCTGATGAAAAAATCGCCGAGATGCAGAGTTCATTAGATACGTTCGTCCCAAGCCTTGAAAAACAACTCAACGAAATCTTCATTCTCACAAACAGTACGGCAGGTAATCTTACGGGAACTAAATCAGACACTCCCACTTTGGAACAAGCATTATTACAACTTCGCCGCGACATCCCTGCCGCATATGACGTATATGTCGTCAGTGCAGACAATACCTTTCTTGCGGTTATCAGCAAACAGGATAAACAGGATCTTATCGGGAAACGGGCTGGAATCTCGACCAGCGATGCAGATTTCACCAATACGACGAACGGCTGCATTATCACAAAGCCCATCACATTTATCACCGGAGAAAGAGGTATTCTCATCGTTGCCCCGATCTATGACGAAAACAGAACATACACAGCGTCGCTTCGTGTATCCCTGAATCCCGCCTATCTTTTTGCCGGGTCGGTATCTCAGCTGAAAATGCAGGAAGGTTACACCATATGGGCAATGCAGCCGGACGGTGTACAGATCTATGACGAGGATATTCAGGAACTCGACAAAAACGCTCTGACCGACCCGCTGTACAGCGAAACAACGATCAAAAATGCCATGTACCAGATCGCTGCAGAAAAACAAGGGAACATGTCATACATGTTTCAAAACGTCGGATGGACCGAGTATGTTCAGGCAAATGCCGTTTGGGGTACTTTAATGCTCCCAAACAACATTGAATGGAGAATCGTTCTCTGTGACAATATCAACACCAATATCAATGCCAATACCTGCGAAGATGCCCGGCTCACCACAAAAGAACTCCAGACATTTGTCGAGAAGGCATACTTATACGCACGGACCCATACCAGAGAGGAGGCTTTGCGTGCATTCAATGATCCGCAGGGTGAGTTCATCGAAGGAGAACTCTACATCTTTGCCTATGACATGAACGGGACAACCCTTGCCCTGCCGTATCAACAGAGCATGATCGGTATAAATCGATGGAGCGGGGAGGATATCATCGGAGTAAAGCCTGTCCAGAGATTTATCGACAGAGCAAAGTTTGGAGGAGGGTTTGTGTATTACCAGTATCCAAACCCCAACAACGCCTTTATCACTGAATTAAAGTTCTCATATGTTATATCCGTCGACGATGACTGGTTGATCGGAGCGGGAATATACCCGGGAACTACGTCCCTGAACTACAGTTGGGAGGAACGCGATCAGTTGGTCACCCAGGTGAGAAACTTCCAATATCTCTCCACCATACTCCCTCAGGAAGATATTCTGCAGATGATCAATGATCCAAAGAGTACGGTCCAGATCGAAGGGCTTTATCCATTTGCCGTGGATGCAAAAGGAAACGTCCTTGCCAATGCCCATGATCCGTCAGAAACCGGAAAGAACCGGCTCGGATACACGAATTCTTATGGTATGTCCCCCATAAGGGAGATCATCTCTCTGGCAGAATCCGGAGGGGGACTGATGTATACTCTTGTGTGGGACCCTGTCCTGGAAAAAGAGGTGTATGTACTCATTTCAGTAGAACCTGCAGATGAAGATATCTACTACGGCAGCATGATGCGTTTGGAGTGAAGCAATATGGCACTAAGATACAAAAAACAAAGTCAAAAAGAGAAACGCCTGATCATGATAGTTATTCTGGGAATTGTTTCGCTCATCATTGTAGGTGCCTGTGCCGCGGCCGTACTTCTTGGAACCGGGTATGTCATTGATAAATCACTTGAGGATCCGGATGTAGTTGTACATGTGTTTGTGGTCGGCAATGATGTGATCGTAACGATCTATGAAGGACGCAGAGTTGATGAGCTGGTCATGGTTTCGCTGGAAATCGAAGGAGTATCGCTCCCGACTTCAGCCTCACTCAAACCGGCACCAAACTCAGGCACCGGCGAAGTGCACTTTACTGGAGTCGGAGAAGGAGTAACGGGTGTCAGAGATATTGCGGTTCGCGGGATATTTTCGGATGGAAGATCCCAACTCCTTAAAATGAATACGATGAAGTTCACATAAATTACCCTATTTTTTAGAACATTATATCCAATTTCTCATTGGCAAGAATAATTACCGATCAGACACCCCAAAAACTGTAGGCTGGCATCATTTCATTCCCGCTGATTTCCTCAAAAATTCCCCATAACAAAAAGTATAAGAACTTTCCCCCTACTATTGTTCACTAAGGAGTCTGATGATGATACGACATGCTTTTTCGAAGATAGTATTAATAATCATAGTTCTTCTTTTCATATCCGCCTCCGGATGCATAAATTTTATCCCGGAAACGCAAAATCTGGAACCGGTCTCTGATGAGTATTATGCAGAGATGGACACGGTCCTTTATCCGTATATCCAGACCATCAATGATGAAATGAAAACGATGACCGCGGCGGTGTGGAATGCGGCACGGGAACTGGACGGCGTGCCGGCAGACGACCCTGCGGTCGCTCTGGCTTTACTGAAACTCAAAAGTGAGATCCCCCTTTCTACTGATATTGGCCTCGTCGACAAGGACAATATCCTGCTTGCCATTACCGATGAAGCGGATAACCTGCAGCTGATCGGTACGGAGATCACGACCAACCAGTACACAGAGGATGAGTTCAAAGCTGCCGGTCCGGCCTGTATCATATCCGAATATATCACATTCCGAACCGGTGAACGTGGGATCAAGATCATCGCACCGGTCTATGATGCAGAGGGAAATTTTGACGGGACCCTGCAGGTAGCTTTTGATGTAGGATATCTTTTCTCCGGTCCAGTGGAGGAACTGAGGACGGAGTACGGATATACCGTATGGGTCACTCAGGACAATGGGGTCGTGATCTATGATCAGGACACGCCGGAGATCGGAGGAGATCTCACGATCCCTTCATCAATATATACACCATCATTTACCGCAGCAGCTGCGGATATCCTCGACAATGAGTCAGGGCATGTATCCTACAGATCCTATATGCAAGGGTCGAACAACATTTCCCAGACGAACGCCGTCTGGGAAACCGTAGAGCCTGGATACGGAGCGACATGGCGGGTCGTGCTTATCGACACTCTCCCGCGGCCGCATGAGATCACCGACCGTATCAATACCCCGGAAGAATTGAAGGCATTCGTAGTGAATGCCTATGTTTATGCCAATACAGAAGGGAGAGAGAAGGCAATTGCGGCCTTCAATGATCCTAACGGGAAATTCATTGACGGTGAGTTGTATATATTCGCCGGAGATATGAATGGGACGGTATTGTCAGTCCCGTATCAGCCGGCTCTCATCGGGAAAAATGCCTGGTTCTTAGAAGATCAAAACGGCGTAAAATTTGTTCAGCGGACAATAGCTAGGGCAGAACAGGGAGGAGGATATGTCTTATATCTATATGCAAACCCGAATCAGGATTACTCAAGAGAGTTAAAGTTGTCCTATGTGCTGCCGATAGACAATGAGTGGTACATCGGTGCGGGAATGTATGAGCATAATGCCTCGTTTTCCCATACGTTCAGTGTTGACTGGCGAACACGAAACGAACTTATCAAGCAGGTGAGAACTATGCGGTATCTTGCAGCAGTCAAGGGTATCCCCGCGGTCACTGAAATGATGATGGACCCGAATAGTGAATTCCAGAGAGAAGGTCTCTATCCGTTTGCGGTCACCGGAAACGGTACCGTTCTTGCTTTTTCCAAAGATCCTGCGTTGATTGGAACAAACCTGCTGGGAAGTGTCAATTCGTACGGTATGTCGTTTGTCCGGGAGGGGATATCCCTTGGCAAGGCAGGCGGCGGTCTGATGTATTCGCTGGCCTGGGATGCAATTCTGCAAAAAGAGATGTATGTTCTGGATTACGTGGAACCAGTAGGGAATGACACCTACTTTGCCAGTTATATAATCCTAGAGTAAGGAGGTCGGCACCAGAAATCATACAATTTTATATATCCAGCATCAAATTTCCCAAAAAACTATGAAATGATTTCCAGAATAAAAAGATATAAGAACATTCCCCCCATATTGTTCATTATCAGGACCAAGGTACAAAAAAATGATGCGGCATACTGTTGAGATTATCGGAATTATCGGCATACTGCTCTTTTTCATTTTTACCTCAGGGTGTATTATTTCTGCAGAAAACACTGCTGAACTTGAACCGGTTTCTGCCGAACAGATCAGCGATATGGATGCTGCTCTCTATCCGCTGACTTATCTGATCTCCAAAGAGATGGAGCAGACATGCTGTTTAGTATGGAATACCGCCCGGGAACTTGATGGTGTATCAGTCGATGACCCCGCAGTCGACCTTGCCCTGCTCAAACTGAAACGTGATATCCCGGTTTCGTATGAGGTAACACTGTTCGACACCAATGATATCCTCATCACCTCAACTGAGGACCTGGGTAAAACCATGGAGATAGGTGTCAGCAAAGCAACGACTCATTATACCGAAGAGGATTTCAAAGCTGCCGGATCACAGTGTATCGTATCAGGATATTCAGCTTTACTTAACGGAGATAACGGTGTTACGATCACCACTGCGATGTACGATCGCGAGGGAAACTATAACGGAACGCTGCGGGTTGGGATCGATACCTGGGATCTCTTCTCAGGAATCAATGAATATCTGAGAACCTCATACGGCTACACGATATGGGTGACCCAGGACAACGGGCTTCAGATATATGATCAGGACACAGAAGAAATCGGCCGCAACATGCTCACCGATACCCTTTATCAAAGCAGTTCCACCCAGTATGCAGCGAAAACCATCTGCGAAAATCCGTCAGGGCATGTCTCATACTTTTTCTACGATACGTCATGGGTAAATCTCGTCCAGACCAACGCAGTCTGGAACACGGTGTATCCCGGATACGGCATGGAATGGCGGATGGTTCTTTCAGACAATGTTCCTGAGAAGATCATAAATCCTGACACGATCACACCGACCCCTGAGGAGCTGAAAGCCTTTGTCGAGAAGGCGTATGTGTATGCTCAAAAGGTGGGGAAAGAGCAAGCTCTTGCCGCATTCAATGATCCAAACGGCGAGTTCATTGACGGCGAGATGTATATATTTGCCTACGGCATGGATGGGGAGGTGTTATCCCTTCCCTACCAGCCAGGTCTCGTTGGGAAAAACCGGTGGTTCAGAGAGGATCCCAACGGGGTCAAGATAATGCAGAGAGTTATCGCGAGAGCACAGCAGGGCGGAGGATATGTATATTATATGGCTCCGAACCCGGATCATAACTTTGCCCAGGAGTTTAAACTGTCTTATGTAATGCAGGTGGATGATTCCTGGCTCCTCGGGTCGGGCATATATATTCAGGACAACCTGTTATCTCATGCTCAGTATACTGAATGGACAGAACGGGAGAATCTGACATCCCAGGTAAGGAACATGCAGTATCTGGCAAAAACCGAAGGTATCTCATCCGTGGTTGATATGATCATGGACCCGGAGAGTGAACTCCAGATAGACGGGTTGTATCCATTTGCGGTCACGAAAAACGGCACGGTCCTTGCCGATACGCTGAACCCGGAGATGGTGGGTACAAATCAGCTGGGTATGACAAATTCGCTCGGAATGTCGATAACCCGCGAGGTCATTTCCCTTGCTCAAGCAGGCGGAGGGGTAATGTACTGTCTATGGGGGATTCCTCCCACAAACGAAGAGCAGTATATACTGATTTATGTTGAACCGACAGACGCCTCTACCTATGTCGGCAGTCTAATCATTCTAGGGTGAGTTGATATGGTAATCCGTTACAAGAAACGCAGTCCAAAAGACAGGCGATTATTGATGGCGGTATTCCTGATCATAACCATTATGCTGATCCTGGCAGGCTCCCTTGCGGGGTTACTCTTTGGAGCAACCTTTATTGTAGATCAATCTCTTGATGATCCTGATGTCCTGATGCATGCCGCAATATCGGGAAATGATATCATCGTGACGATCTATGAGGGAGGGAGAGTCGATGAACTCGTACAGATCTCTCTGGAAATCGAAGGATATGCTCCGGTGGTACAGGATGTACCCAAAGGAGAGAGAGAGATCGTTTATTCCGGGGTTGCAGTACAGATCACGGGAACCAAAAATGTAGGACTGCGGGGGATCTTCACGGACGGAACGGTGAAACTGCTGAAGTTACTCGTGTTGAAGTTCACCTGACCCGGGCAAAGAAAGGGGAAGATGAGGGAAGAGTTCCCCTCAAAAATAATAGGGGGATCAGCGTTTTGACTGATTTCTCAACTCTTCTAAAAGGAGCGGCATAAACGTTCCGGCATCGCTGATCAGCCCGATCGCCTGGGACGTCCCGCGGTCCATGAGTTTTGTGACGGATGCAGGATTGATGTCCACGCAGATGGTTTTGACATGGGAAGGAAGCAGATTTCCGACCGCAACGGAGTGCAGGAGGGTTGCCACCATCAAAACCATCCCAAGCTCGGGGATATGCCGGCGCATGGCGTCCTGGGACTCCATGACATTCTGGATAACGTCAGGCAGGGGGCCGTCGTCACGGATCGAGCCGGCAAGCACAAAGGGCACATTGTTTTTGATACATTCATACATGATCCCGCGGGTAACCAGACCTGACTCGACGGCGGCACGGATCGAACCGGCACGCATGATCTTATTGATAGTATATAGATGATGCCGATGTCCTCCGCTCACGAGTTCGCCGGTCGCAAGGTTCATGCCGAGCGATGTGCCAAAGATACTGCTCTCAAGATCGTGCGTCGCAAGAGCGTTGCCGGCAAAGATGACATCCAGATATCCTTCACGAATCATTGAGGCCACCGCGTCCCCTGCCCCCGTATGGACGATCGCGGGTCCGCCGACGAGAGCGATTTTTTTCCCGGTGGATTTGACCCAGAGGAGTTCCTTTGCGATCCGGCTGATGATAGTTCTGCTTGGTCTCTCGGAGGAGACATTGCCGCCCATAAACTCGAAAACGCCGATCTCACGCGGACGCTCGGGGAAGTCGACCCGTACCCCTTCTTCGCCGACAACGACGGTGTCTCCAGGTTGAAGTTTGCCCTGGACAACGCATTTTGCCGTCATATTCTTCGTATCGACCGAGATGAGAGCATCCATCTTCATGGTGTCGACGGAGATCCAAGTATCCTTATAATGGACATAGGTCGGGTGATTGGTCGTTGAGTAGAACTCTTCCGGTGCGACCTTTGCTTTATTGACGGAAACGAGCTCGACTTCCGCTTCTCCGGATACAAGGACACCTAAACGGCGAAGCTCGCTTATCAGCGTGCTCAGCTGCTCAGGAGTATCGGCAGAGATCTGCATCCTGGCATAACTCGGATCCGTCTTCAGTCGGCCTAATGTGAACTCATCTGTTTCAAAATCACCATTGTATTCGACCACGGTATCCATGACCTTGGCAAGGATGCCGGAATCTACAATGTGGCCCCGAAGTTCAATTTCCCGCGAAAACTTCATGGGGTACTATTTGGACGTGATATGACATGAATTTAGGGGGCGGATCGATGGCGCATCCGACGATCTTAGCGGAGGCGGGTCGGACGCGAAGCGGACGACCTCAGCCGAGCAAGGCTTTGCCTTGCGACCAAGTTTTCGAAGGAAACTTGCGACTGCGGGTTGGATGCGAGCGAAGCGAAGCAGACGACCCGTAGGGGCGACCTTAGCCGATATTTTTCGATTTCGTGTACGGGATTCTTTTTGATGAGCGCATCCATCACACGAAATGCACGAAAAACACACGAAAACACGAAAAATAGATAGATCGGTTGTTAGGCGATTGTACATCGTACCCTCCCCCGCCCCCCAACACCAAAAAGCACCAAACTCAACGAAATTCACGAAAAGGGGGACAGGAGTGGAAGGATGGGGAGATAGGTAAGCTCTGAGAAGGAAGTAGTTGGGATGAGTGTGGACACATGAGAAAAACCAACCGCGAATCGGCGCGAATCCCGCCCTTCGGGCTCCCAGAATCGGATTTGCTCTTCCTCACTCTCGCAATCCAGCTATGCTGTATTGCTCGTCCCTTCATCGGGAACGTTCGGGCAAATCCTGTCGCCGCCCCAGCGGCTCCTGTGAGATAAATTTTCATTGAACAGTTCTAAGCGGAAAGAGCTCTTTTAAAAATCATCTCAAAATGAGAGAGGGGTATTACTGTTGGGAGGCGCTGGGGCGCCGACAGGATTTGCCCGAACGGTCCCGATGAAGGGATGAACCGGCGGGACGATAAGGACCGCCGAGTTCAAGTGAGGATCAGCAAATCCGATTCTGGGAGCCCGAAGGGCGGGATTCGCGCCGATTCGCGGTTGGTTTTTCTTATGTATCCACCCCCTCCCGTACACGTAATCGAAGCACGTTCGCAAATCATAGATTTGCTCAGCTAAGACCGCCCCTACGGGCAGTCCGCCAAAAAAAAGAAAAAGTTAGTATCTTCTTGCGATGAAGAAGTCTGCCATCTCCAGAATAAGCGTCTTTGCTTCCGAGTCCGGAAGGACAGAGAGGCCAGCTTTAGAGTCGGCGATGAGTTTTTCGGCTATCCCGCGGGCTTTGTCCAGAACACCGGACGTCTCGAGAAGAGAAATCGCGTCCGCGATCTCCTCTTTCGAAAGTTCAGGCTTGTGATATGCAGAAAGGTCGATGCCTCCGTCGCGGGCAAGGATCGCGAGGATACTCTGTTTGTTTTCCCGGAGATCAGAGGCCTGATCTTTCCCCGAAACCTCGGACGGTGCGAGAAGATCGATGATATCATCCTGGATCTGGAAAGCGATACCGGTATTCAGACCAAGTGTATACAGAGCAGATATCTGTTTGGTATCTCCTCCGGCAAGGGCTGCACCGATCCCGGCTGCCGCCGCATAGAGAATACCGGTCTTTTTCCGGACCATCGAGAGATATTCTTCCAGAGTCACATCGGATCTCGTCTCGAAGGAGACATCCTCCTGCTGACCTTCGCAAAGTTCATGACAGGAGTGGGCAAGCATCTGAACGGCGATGACTTTGGACTCTGCCGTGGCATTTTTCACGCGGCAGAGGTATTCAAACGCGTTCGCATACAAAACATCGCCCGCGAGGATAGCGGTAGCTTCGTTCCAAACAACATGGACCGTCGGTCTGCCGCGGCGAAGCGAGTCACCGTCCATGATATCATCATGGACAAGCGTGAACGTGTGTGTCCATTCCAGCGCAAGGGCTGCCTGAAAAATATCCTCCGATGCACCACTCCGGATCGCGTCTGCCGAGAGAAGCACGAGAGCCGGGCGAAGACGTTTCCCTCCGCTCACAAGGAGATGGGACGCTGCTTTCTGCAGGGTCGTGTCGACCGCTTTACTATACTCTTCCGCCTCCATATCGACTTTGGCGGCAACAGTTTTCAGATATTCATCAAGTTTCATAGGATCATCTCATTTGGGCAGGACCAGGCGGTCCCCATTCTGCATAATGTGGATCTCTTTGTTCAGTGCGTAGCCAAACTCGGAACCAAGCGTCACATGGCCGGCTTTCATTGAGAACGGACCGTGGGACGGGATGATATGCTCGGGATTCAGCATGGAAAGGAGATCGTAATGCTCCTGATAGTAGGCGTGACCGGTAACATGGAGTCCGTCGAAGATCCGTGCACCCTGTCTCATCAGCAGACGGTCGACCTCGGCTCGCTGGGCATAGTTGGTCGGCGTCGGGATGATGTTTGCCGAGAACATGATCTTGTCACCCTTCTCGATTTTAAGAGGAGTCTCGCCAAGAGCGATTCTCGAAAGCATGGATCCGGGTTCACCCTGGTGACCGGTCGCAACGAGGAGGAACTTGTCCTTGCCTTCTTTGAGAACGCGGCGGAGCATACGGTCAGTGGTTTTTCTGTTTCCGTAGATACTGGTCCCCTGTGGGAAGGCGACCTGCTTCAGGATCTCGGCAGTGGTGTTGTACTTCTCCATACTGCGTCCGAGAAGGACAGGGATCCGGTCGATCTCGCGGGCACACTCGGTGATGGTCTTGACCCTCGCGATCTGCGAAGCGAAGGTAGAGACAATAATGGCATTCTTGTCATCCTCACACCGCATGATCGCATCACGGACCCGAAGACGAGCAACCTGTTCGCTTGGCGAGTAGCCGCGGTCATCAAGGTTCAGGGATTCAACGATCAGGACCTTGACGCCTTGTTTGCCGATCTCACGCATACGGGCGAGGTCAGGAGCTTCGCCGATCACCGGCGTCATATCAAACTTGAAATCGTTTGCATACACGACGCAGCCGACCGGGGTATGGAGAACGGCCATCACCGAATCGATGATACTGTGCTGAACACGGATGAACTCTAAGGTCAGACTCTGGGAGATGGTATATTTACCCCCGGCTTTGAGCGCAAAGGTCTTGTTCATCACCGTGAATTTGCGTTCGCCTTCGATCTGCTGTTTGATCAGCTCGTTCGTGTACGGGGTCGAGATGATCGGGCAGTTGTATCGGTGAGCGAGTTTCTGGATCGCACCGATGTGGTCCAGGTGACCGTGCGTACATACGATCGCTTTTACGGTCCCTTCGACCGAGTTCATCACAGTGTCATCGGGAATGGCACCCATCTGGATAAGATCCAGAGAGTGCATATTCTCCATATCCACGTTGTTGTTGCCCGTTATCGGGTCCAAATATAATCCAATGTCAAAAATGACGATTTCTTTGCCGACGCGGACCGCGGTCATGTTTCTCCCGACCTCGTTGTATCCGCCTACGGCTATAACTTCTATGTCAACCATATTATGTTTCCTGATTTTTTTATGTCCGAATCATCTGCCTAATGTCCCCTAAGAGGTAATACCTGACCTTGGAAAGGGAGGGAATATCTTTTGCCCCGCAGAGGAACATCGAAGCCCTGAGTTCCGTGTGAATTGTGTCTATTGCAGATTCAAGGGAATCCTCGCCGGCAAGTGCCGGGCTAAGGAGAGATAATGCCATCCCTCCAAGCGTTGCACCTAGCACGATCCCTTTTGCAATATCGAGACCGGTCTTCAACCCGCCGGTAGCAATGACCGGTCCTTTACTCACCTTCGCTACCTCAAAAACACTGACCGCGGTAGGTATTCCCCACGATATGAGAGAAGTCCCTAACCCGACCAGAATCTTATCACCGGCAGCATCCCGTTTTTGTGCACGGGCACCCTCGATTTTTGCCCACGACGTACCGCCGTATCCGCCGGTGTCTACAGCTGAAACACCGGCATCGAAAAGCCGGGCGGCAACTTCTGACGAAATACCGCATCCGGTCTCTTTTACGATT
>Ga0265295_1000336_pt1 | contig 95846 bp, 101 predicted proteins | sample Munlansysbiofilm_FD_192503 | JGI IMG/M metagenome (GOLD analysis project Ga0265295, IMG submission 192503) | Leachate microbial communities from a municipal landfill in Southern Ontario, Canada - Methane capture system biofilm | ecosystem: Engineered > Solid waste > Landfill > Unclassified ... | reverse complement strand
TTCCTGAATATATAAAAATAAGATTGATATTAATTATGTTTGAAAAACGCTATCATGCAAAATTGTTCAAAATGGAATTATACCTGCGGAATGTGAGCTATATCCTCTGATGAGAGTGCTATATCTTTGAGCACGACAAACAATACATAGACCAGAAATGCAGGGAAAAATGCGAGTACTGTGCGTTCTATAGGATAAAGAAAGATCACTGACTTATACATATTTGCAGGTATATTATATAATAGGTGATAGGTAATACTTCCTGCCAGGTGAACAGACAGAACACCCATTAATGAAGCCAAAAACAAAGATATGAATATATATACTTTAGAAGTAACGGTTTTCACCAAAATGGATTTTTCAAAAAATACGAAAATGCAAAATATCAGTAAATGATACCATGGAAAAAAACAGGCTTCCCTTCCCACATCAAGCATATACCATGCAACTATAAGTACAAAAAATATACTTTTTGTAGCCTTATGTTCTCTGTTAACAACAAGACCTGCAACCACTGAGCTCAGGACTATGAATAAAATAGAAAAGAATGAAAAAGCATTCATCGAGGTATAGCTTCCACTTATGACCTTGTATAAAAGGAAACCGGTTGCTGAAACAATAGAACCCCAGAAAGGGCCAAATAACATTCCGTTTAGAGCTCCAAAAGATACGTTGGAACTAATTATCACCCCGTCCACACCTGACACATCCATAAAATCAGGCATATAATTTGAAAAATATGTCAAAACTATACCAAAAAAAATATAAATTATCTTTACATCATTTTTTACCCTTAATTTCGGTAATAATTTTGGGAACACAGCTCTTATATTGGATATATATTTATATAAACGTTTACATCTTAATAAAAGTAATTAATCGAAAATCAACACCTAGATGTTCATTTAAAAAATTGATATAAGAAATTAACATTATTAGCGTATATACAGTAATTTTAAAGTATGCACACAAATTAGTATTTCATATATCAAGACAAAAAGCAAATACAAAAAAAACGAATGTGTCGATATTTAAGCAAACTATTTTAGAGGGCAACTCAAAATAAAGAATATTTATTATAAAATATATTGTTTATTTTTTAAAAAAATCGTAGAAAAATGAACAAATGCTTGAAGTAATTTTGCACACTACTATATACAATAAATACATATGTTGTGCATGCTAGTGTTTTTTGTAGATGAAACTGGCTAAATAAAATAAGAAATTATATGAATGAACTATTTTATGCTATCAATATAATCTTACATTAGCAACGCTTAAATAACTGTTTGTATATACACTTATTTTTAGAAAGAAAAAATCTAAACTCCCGTATATAAATTTTGAAGATAAACCCAAATATACAAGAAAGGAATGAAAACTATGAAAATAAGAGTCGTAAGTTCAAAAGAAGAGATTGACACACTTGGCCAGAATGAAGAAATTATCCATCTCGCATTCAGGCCCTCAAACACAGACATATTTTCTCTTGTTATGAAGTGCCCTAATGTAAAAGCGCTTCACATACCCAGCTCATACAAGAGAACGATCTCAAACTCAGCAAAGATGTACCTTGAGATGCAGGGAATCGAACTCCTTGAAGGAGATGTATGGGGTCATAGGAAAGATATCAACGAATACTCCGAAGTTTCACAGGCTGTCTATGACCGCATTGCACAGTACAAACAAGATGGCCTCTCCGATGAGGAAGTAGAAGACAAGATGATCAGAGAAACAAGATTAAGCCCTGATTTTGTCAAATTCCTTGTCAAACAATAAAACAAACATGTATCCAGCTAAAAGCTGGAAATCTTTTTATTTGTTTTTATTTAATTTGTCTAATTTAATTTAATTTGATTTTTATTCACCACAGACCTGCACATGAATTTTTCTTGAACGTGGATGATTGTCAAGATCCACAAGTATTATTTGTTGCCATGCGCCTAGCAGAATATTGCCATTGATAAGAGGGAACGACTCGCTTTGGCCTAGAAAAGATGCCCTGATATGAGAATGACCGTTGCCGTCATGCCAACGCTCATTGTGAGAATAAGTAATATCTTCAGGAAAGAGTCTTTCAAGTGCTTCTTTAAGGTCACGGACCAGACCAGGTTCGAATTCAATAGTCGTTATTGCAGCAGTTGAGCCGGGCACATATACAAGCACAATCCCATCACTAAAAGCAGATGCTGCGACAAGCTCAGAAACATAAGGAGTTATATCCAGCACATCCGTGTTTCCGAATGTATCCAGAATGAACTCAGCACTGAACACAGGCATTGGACTAAATTACCTCAATCCATTGCATTCAACTTCAGACCGACCACTGACATAGTGACTATAAATATCACAAGTGAGGAAATAAATCCATATTCCTGAGGAAACGTACCCCTCATCTGATGTGCTACGCCAAAGAGTGCAACCAACAATACTACAGAACCTATTGAAGATATGATTTCCAGATTTTTTTTATTCATTACTGCTAATTGAATTAACAGGTACATCAATCTAACGAGTTCATAATATAAGCAAGGCAATGTTTAATATAAGCTTGAAAAGAATATAATTCCAAAAAGTGATAATAAAATGACAGAATTTGAAAGAGTACTTGTCCAGTCATTCAACACATTCTTCGAAGAAAAAAAAATGAAGGGAATCTCATATCGACTTAAACAGCACAGATTCACCTCGCAGTTCCTGGATGTGCTCGTTGATTCGCTTGACCCGGATTATTATATGGGGATCGAATGCAAGAGCATTTCTGTGGATAAAGGTGCAAAGGCACTTTATTTCACACAACATTTCACAACTGATAAAAATGGTGTCCACCAGATAGAAAGAATATCCGACTTTTTATTAAGATCAGGGAGAACCGGGTTTCTTGCAGTTGAATTGAAAATGGGTGTCGGACGTGCAAGAGAAGCATATATGGTACCATGGACAGGGCTTTGTAAGAAATACAACGAAGAAGGTACCCTAAAGATAAGTGTGGAAGATATACAGAGTTACCCGAAAATAGAAAGAGAGAGTAACAAATACCTGATAGATCCAAAAGGATGGAAAAAATCCAGATTGATAGAATAAGAGGATAATAAGATGTCTGAAAATATGGCCATGATAGCAGAGCATGCCCGGGAATGCGCTGAAGAGATCAAAAAATACGAAGAGATACAACTGGTGTCCCACATCGATGCAGATGGAATAACATCAGCAGCCATTATTTCAAAAGCCCTGGAAAGAGCAGGTATCGGCTCTGAGATGATGTTTGTCAAACAGCTTGATGAAACGATTGTAGAAAAAATTGCGGACATGAACCCGGAACTTACGATATTCACAGACCTTGGAAGCGGGCAACTGGAGCATATCAATAATTACGGAGTACATGCTATTGTTTCAGACCATCACCGACCACAGGGAGAAACTAAATATCACCTGAACCCCCATCTTTACGGAGCAAATGGCTCTTACGAAATAAGTGGCTCAGGAACAACATTTATACTTGCAACCCAGCTTGGTGACAACCGTGACCTTGCGGACCTTGCAATCGTGGGATCTGTTGGCGACATGCAAAATCGCAAGCATGGAAAACTTGTAAGCCTTAACAGGATGATACTTGAAGCAAATCCTTCAGTAATAATTCCTAAAAAGGATATAGCGCTTTTTGGAAAACAAACACGACCAGTATACAAGATGATACAGTATTCATCCGACCCATTCATTCCAGGACTCAGCGGTAATGAGGATGCATGTATTGACTTTCTTGCCAGGGTAGGCCTTCAGTTCTCAAATGATGAGAAATGGAGAAGATGGATAGACCTTTTAGAAGAAGAAAAGATGAAAGTTACATCATCCCTTCTGCAATACTCCATGCAAAACGGTATGTCGTCCTATAACATCGGCAGGCTGGTGGCAGAAGGCTATATACTCCTGACAGAGCAGGAAGGTACAGAGATGAGAGATGCATCAGAGTATTCCACACTCCTTAATGCCACAGGCAGATACATGAAAGCGGAAGTTGGAATGCAGGTATGTATGGGCAACCGGGACGAAGCCTACAGGGAAGCACAGGATCTGTTGCAAAAGCATCGCAAGAATCTTGTAGACGGACTGAACTTCGTCAGAGACAAAGGGATCACCGAACTCTCACACCTCCAGTATTTTGATGCAGGAAGCGTAATCCCTGAAACCATAGTAGGCATTGTTGCAGGAATGAGCCACTTCTCAATAGGCAACCGTAAACTACCCATCATAGCATTTGCAGACAAGGATGACGGCTACAAAGTATCTGCAAGAGGAACACAAGAACTTATCAATAAAGGCCTCAACCTTGCGGATGCTTTGAGTATTGTATGTAAGGAACTTGGAGGTGCAGGTGGTGGCCATGATATTGCAGCAGGGGCTACGGTGGCATTTGGCAAAAAAGAAGATTTCATTCAGAAACTCAATTCAACTATCGCTGCGCAGTTAATGAAAACGTAAGCCACATCAAACAACATCATTGATGTGGGAAAGTTTATTGATATCAATAAGTGTTGACATTGCATTGGTCCTTATTGGAATACCATGTTCCTGAACTATTGCCATTGGGTTAGTACCACCAATAACAACAATACCGAGATGGTCACGTTCTACAGGCACATCCAGTATTCTTGTATTTGGTTCACCCACTTCAAGAATACCAGTTATTCCTGCATCGACCACATCAGAAAGAGTACTGTGTATAGTGTCCCTGGCCACCATATGAGCTTCACGCAGATTAGCAAGTATCTTACCTGAACCTGTTTTGAGCATAGACATGACAGAGGTTAGTTCCTGCGACATCAGAATCTCAAGAGGATCTATTGTAGTACTCTGATATGTCAGGACATTTGTGAAACGCATGGGCTCACCGTCACGAATTTCAACCAGACCACCAAAACGTGGTTTTACCATCACGCCCGCCTTTAAAAGGAGCCCATCAATAGTGATACTGCACACAGTTGCAAAGCCAAGCTCACCTTCACCGATCCTGTGGCCACCAATTGAATCCCCTTCATGAAGGATATTTAGCAGTGGACTTACCGAGAGCCCACTATTGATGGCCATATTAAATATTTTAAGAATATCATTAAAATCCTGTTCATTTATAACAGAAAGGTTCACAATCACGTCTCCTTCCATTGTTTTAGGATCGAAGCTCGTCCTGAACATCAGATCCTCTATTTTCGATGACGTGAATTGAATCTGCTTGTTCCTTTGCAAAGACATACCTCTAAGCGTTTAGTAACTGCCAAGCACTTATAGCCTCTAATAATAAAAAAAGATACTATTCAAAGAGATAATATCTTTCCAAATATTTCCATATGGTCCTGCGGATGAACAAGGAAATCGAGTTTACCTATATCGTCCACGATCCCATACATATCCTCGCCACAGAAAAGACCAGCTTCTGGATAATCCATTGGTTTTATGAATCGTATATCCGGTACTTCCCCGTAATCCGGATTCTTTTCAAAACCGCTGGTCAGAAGATAGTATGCCCCACCGGAGAGTTTCTTAATAGGCTCATAAAGAGATTCGAAATCACGGCATACCCAGTTAGCCATTTTAAGCGTATCATCTGAATTATTGATAGTTATATGACCATAACCCGGAGGAACAAGAGCAAGGTCCCCTGCCTTTGCCTCACAGACAAGCACATCTACGATCTTGTCACCATCTGCTTTCTGAAGAAGATAGGTTGCTTCGCCTTCCAGTACCTGATAGAGTTCAGCATATGATACATCCTGCCCTGGAACAAGAGGATGATAATGACCGGCAGTCTTAACGTATTCATCACCCAACATTGCAGGGGGAATTATAGTAATGTCATACCTAAGACTATTTTCTTCTATTTTTCTGTGGTCTGACTCATTCCTTGAGAGATCACGATACATGTAATAAAGTTCAATGTTATCCTGTGAGCGCAACCATGCCTGATCATGCAGAACATCACCCATATCATGAAGCATCCTGACACTAGGATGATGAACGTTCCCATAAAAATCCAACTCTTTACCCATTTAATCACTCTTTACCTTTAAGGAAAAACAAATACAATAAGCTATATTCGGCCCAGACTATTTATTTTTGCCGCAACCGTATTAATTAGATTACTCACTTGTCCAAATGTTCAAGTATCCTTTTTGCGAGTTGTTCACTTATACCATCGATCCCAGATAGATCCCTCACTGAAGCCGACCTTATCTTCTCAATAGAATCAAAGTTCTCAAGCAAAATACGCTTTCTGGAAGGCCCCACACCTGGAATGGAATCAAGTTCTGAATGGGTAAGACTGGCAGAGCGTCTTCGCCGGTGAGAACTTACTGCAAACCTGTGTGCCTCATCACGAATATGCATCAGTAATTTTAAGGCAGACGATGCGTGCGGGAGAATTATGAGCTCATCGGGACCTTTTTTGGTGGTGATTATATGCTCGAATCTCTTTGCAAGGCCGATCAATGGTATATTAAGACCAAGAGCATCAATAGAAGATTTGGCTGCACTCACCTGGCCCGGACCTCCATCTATGAGAATAAGGTCGGGCATTGGCTCATTATTTTTGATCAGGCGTGAATATCTCCTGTGCACGACCTCAGCCATCATGGCAAAGTCATCGATACCTTTTACGGTTTTTATATTATGCTGCCTGTATTTACTGTTAACAGGTCTGCCATTTTCAAAACAGACCATGGAACCAACTGCATTAGTGCCCGATATATTGGAAATATCAAAACCTTCTATGTGCAGAGGTATGGAGTCCAGGGACAAGACCTTTTGTAATTCCTCAAGGGCTGCAATAGCTGATTCTGACGGTGAAGGCTTTAGTTGTGCCATCCTCATTGACATCTGAGCATTCCTTCTGGCCATCTCAATGAGCTTTTTCTTTTCACCCCGTTGTGGCACATGCACCCTTACATCCCGACCGGACCGCTGGCAAAGCCATTTTACTATGAGCTCTTTTTCAGGAAGCTCATACTGTACTATGATTTCCGGAGGAATTGGAGAGTCCTGGTAATACTGTTTTACAAAATGGGCCATGGATTCTTCAATATTTTCCGATACATCAGCACCAAGAAGTGTGAAATCTGCCTTGCCGACCATACTACCCTGACGCACATAGAAAACCTGTATGTATATCGCCTTCTCGTCAGATACTGCAGCCAGTACATCACGATCATCAGTACCCGATGTTGCGATCTGCTGCTCTGAGAGATATTTTACAGATTCGATCTGATCCCGCACTTCAGCAGCAGATTCATAATCCTGTGCCTCAGCCAGTAATCTCATCTTTGTTTCCAGTTCTTTTAAGATCCCCGAAGATTCACCCTTAAGAAAACGAACAGCCTCCATCACCCTTTTACGATATTCTTCCTTGTCAAGTCCTTCCTTACACGGAGCCACGCAGCGTTTTATATGATAATCAAGGCAGGGACGGGATTTGCCTGGCTCTATTTTCTTACTGCAGCGACGAAGCATGAAAATCCGGGAGATCAGATCAAGTGTTATTCGAATTGCCTTTGCATTGGTGTAAGGGCCAAAATAAAGAGCCCCATCCATTAGTCTCCTTCGGGTGAGGAATATGCGCGGGAACGTAGAATTTATAGTCACCTTGACATAAGGATAGCGTTTATCGTCCTTCAACCTTACATTATAACGAGGTCTGTATTTTTTGATAAGATTTGCCTCAAGCACAAGAGCATCTACTTCAGAATCCGTAACAATATAATCAATATCATCGATGTGCCTGACAAGTGTCACTGTTTTGGGAGAGAGATTCCTCTTAGACTGGAAATACTGGCGTACCCTCTTATCCAGGGACTTGGCCTTGCCCACATATATGATATCACCGGAGTCATCTTTCATTAGATAGACGCCAGGCAATGCAGGAACTGTTTTTAAGTCGAACTCCATATCAAATGCATTCTGATAATTTCTTGTCTATGAAACGTGGAAGTGTCATATCTATTATGGTCTTGAGGTTTACGATATCCTCGCAATTGTATTTGAGCAGCAGGTCAAGTGCATCCTCATCCCCGCGCTCATACTGGTGCCAGAGGCGCACAGCGTCAAAGCCACTTATACCAACTGTGTCCTCAGCTCTTGAAATACCAAGCTCACATTCTATCTTTTTCAGGCCACCTGAAAGAGATATTCGGCGCAGTGGATACATAAGGTCTGCATGTAACTGGTTGAACTTTATTTGAGGAAACTCACGTTTGATGAAAGGAAGATCGAACCTTGCTCCGTTGAAGGTCACAAGGAATTCATATTTAGAAAAAACATCCACGACCTCATCCAGATCTATGCCTTTTACATAGGTCTTAGCCTTTTTTCCATCATATATCCCTACAACAGTGATGTATGAACTGTCGGGGGAAAGGCCTGTGGTCTCTATATCAACGTAGGCAACCTTTCCTGAAAACTCCCTGAACGCACGCCAATGCTCTGCTTTTGGAAGCGATCTTGCAAAGAATTCAAAATCCCTTGACTCCAGCCTTTCAGCAGATTCTTCGATGCCATTCATGATCATTGATTTTTTAGAGGGAGCCATTAAAAGCTCATCTCTTTTATCCATGAAGTCATCCCATGTCCTAATTCCACAGGACCATATCCTTTTCTCCACAGTTGTGCCAATCCGTGGTATATGAATGTATGTATTTGTAAGCATGATAATTTCTCTTTTCAGTTATGATAGATGATATTGATAACTATTATGTTCCCCGTAAGTACCAGATAAAATAAGGTTTGATATATATATGTTGGATTCAATTTCTACATTTATAACTTAGTGACCTTTTAATTTATTGTTACCAGGAGAGAAAGATGAGCAAAGTTGCAGTTATCGGATCAGGCAATGTAGGTGCCACCACAGTTCAAAGACTTGCGGAACTCAACATTGCAGATATCGTGATGCTGGACATCGTTGAAGGAATGCCACAGGGAAAAGCACTTGACATATTACAGGCTGCCCCGCTTATAGGTTACGATGTCGATGTGATCGGAACCAATGATTATGCAGACATCAGTGATTCAGATATTGTAATAGTTAGCGCAGGAATTGCACGCAAACCCGGGATGCAGAGAGATGAACTGCTTGCAAAAAATATCAAGATCACCCAGCAGGTATGCGAAAATATAGAAAAATATGCACCTGATGCTATTATCATAACAGTGACCAATCCTCTTGATATCATTACCTATGCAGCCCTGAAATGCACACAATCCGATAGAAGCAGAGTGTTTGGAATGAGTGGGCTGCTTGATTCAAGCCGGTTTGCATCGTTCATTGCAAAGGAGATGAACTGTTCCGTAAGAGACGTAAAAGCAATGGTACTGGGAGGGCATGGTGACTCCATGGTCCCGCTTCCCGGATATTCCACAGTATCCGGCATACCAATAAGCGCAGTTATGGACGAAAAAACCATTGAGAAAGTTGTGAACCAGACAATCAATGCAGGTGCGCAGATCGTTGAGTATATGAAAAATGGCAGTGCTTTTTATGCACCATCAGCAGCAATCGCGTCCATGGTTGAAGCTATACTCAACGACACAAAAAAAATAGTGCCTGTTTCAGCATTCCTTAATGGAGAATACGGGCAGCATGATATATGCCTGGGAGTACCTGTTAAGCTTGGAAAAGAAGGTGTTGGGGAAATCATTGAACTGGAACTTAGCAACCAGGAAATGGCAGCTCTGGAAAGATCTGCTAATGCAGTTAAAGAGGGAATTGCAAAGATACGCCTCTAAGTGCTGTTAAAATTGCGCAATTAAGTACGAAATCACTGATTTACATACAAATATTCATATATAAGTAAAATGAAAGAGGAAAAGGATATCATGCGTGCAGACATAACTTCACTTTTCGGTTTAAACGTTTATACCGATACAGGCACATATATAGGAAAAGTAGCTGACCTTGTGTTGGATGTTGACGAGAGAATTGTCAGAGGATTGGCCATTTCAGACATCAATAGAAATGTTTTTGATGTTAGCTCTAAGGGGATAATAATTCCTTACAGATGGGTCATTACTTCAGGAGACATAGTGCTTATCAGAAATGTTGTGAACAAGTTCAAAAAGCAAAAAAAAGAGATAGATAAAGAAGAAGACTAAGCCATGAAAAGGCGAGAGATCTATTCAGATCTGCGTTGTATAGCACCTATAATTGTACGCATTGATGGAAGGAATTTCAAGAATGCGCTAGCACGCTTGGGGTTTGAAAAACCCTATGATAGAAGGTTCAGATCTGCTATTGTCGATTCGGTAGAATCGCTTTTTAAAAAGAGCGGATTGAGCCCTGTTTTTGCATATACGTTTTCAGATGAGGTAAGTTTTCTGTTCAGGGATAATGCTTTTGAAAACCGGATTGAGAAAATCGATTCTGTAGTACCTTCATTTATCAGCAGTGCTTTTACAATAGCCCTCAAATCAGAGGAGCCAGTCTCTTTTGATTCAAGGATAATTCCCCTGCATGAAGAAGATATTCACGAGTACCTTGTATGGAGACAGGATGAAGCATGGCGCAATTGTATCAATTCATATGCATACTATACCCTCCTGTCCGAAGGAATGGATGAGAAAGAAGCTGCTATACACCTTAAAAGGAAAAAGTCCTCAGACATGCATGAGATCCTTTTTGAAAGAGGTATAAATATATCAAAAGTTCCTGCCTGGCAAAGGCGCGGAATAATGGTACTCCGAAAAAAAATAGATATTAAAGGTTTCAACCCTCATCTTAATGTAAGAACAACAAGTACCCGGACAAAAATTTTCAGCGACTGTGATATCCCGTTGTTCAGCTCAGAAAAGGGAAAAGCATTTCTCAAAAATATCCTTGCGCCACAATAAGCCAGTAATGCAAGAAAAAGCATTTAAAGAGGGATGTGTTTATACAAAGCACGATTTATAAGGTGAACCTATGGATAAACTTGAGCTTATAAAAAGAAATGTGCAGGAAATAGTAACAGAGGATGAGCTGAAAAAGCTTCTGGAAACAAAAGAACACCCTACAGCTTACGTAGGATATGAGCCAAGTGGGAAGATCCATATGGGACATGTACTTACAGTCAACAAGCTCCTTGACCTTCAGAAAGCGGGGTTTAAGATAACAGTCCTTCTTGCAGATGTACATGCCTACCTCAATAAAAAAGGAACACTTGAAGAGGTACGGGAAATTGCAGATTACAATAAAAGATGTTTCATTGCCCTTGGACTTGATGAAGAGAACACGAATTTTGTATATGGCTCAGATTACCAGTTAGACCAGGAGTATATCCTCAACGTGCTTAAATTGACACGTAGCACAACCCTGAACAGGGCAACAAGGAGCATGGATGAAGTAGGAAGGAAAATGGAAGATCCATCGGTTTCCCAGATGGTCTATCCTATAATGCAGGCAATTGATATTGCAATGCTTGGTGTTGACGTTGCAGTTGGCGGAATTGACCAGAGGAAGATACACATGCTTGGAAGGGAAGGCCTTCCAGCACTTGGATTTAAGGCACCTCTGTGCATCCACACACCAATAATTCTAGGACTTGACGGCGAAAAAATGTCATCCTCAAATAACAATTTTATATCCGTTGACGACAGCGAAGCTGACATAAAAAAGAAAATGAAGAAGGCATTCTGTCCTGCTGAAGAAGTTAACGACAACCCTGTAATGGAGCTTTTCAAATACCACATCTTTCCCAGGTATGAAGAACTTGTTTTTGAAAGACCTGAGAAATTTGGGGGCAACCTTGTTTGTAAGAGCTATGAGGAACTTGAGAAAGTGTTTGCTTCGGGAGAACTTCATCCTATGGACCTGAAGAACGGAGCTGCAAAATACATGAACCTGATACTTGATGTTGTCAGAACTGTGATCTAGAACAAGACGGTATCTCTCTAAATAACAATTTATATATGAGGGGCGCAAGAATATAGTATTAAAAAGTATGAAGGGGATTTGAATGAAATATACATTTCAGGATTCTACAGAATTACCTTTACAAAGAGACTTTATTCAGGACCTTAATAATTTCATAGAAATGGCAAAAAAGGTCCTTCCACTTGAGAATTCGGCTATTGAGCTTAGCGAGGAAGAAACATGGGAGATATCCTCCCTTGAAGCAAGAATAGAGGGAATTGAAAGCTTCAGCAAGGATATACAGCAATATGTAGACGAACGTGCAAAAGGTGCAGAAGACAAGGAAATACTCGAATGCCGCAATGCGGTCATAGATGCATGTATTGAAACCAGCAATAACGGACTCAAGGAGCTAAACCAAAAACTGGACCTGATCAAGCGCCAGTCTGAAAGTGGGATTTACAAGATAGAAATGGATCTGTTGAACAACCTGAATCCTCTTTTTGAATCTGGCATCTATGGAGCAAATAGAGCATATAATCTCTCCACAAAAAAAGGTACCTTACAAGGAATACTAAAAGGATCCTTTTCAGGCGTGGAATATACAAGTGATTTGACCTATGCCCATGAGATACTCACCGTAAGAGAGGTTTACGGAGAATTAACCCTGCCAACATGGACAAAGGCCGGTATATTCTCAAAAGAGGACAAGGTCAAAATGATAGATGTGTCTGAGCATATCATCACATCCATGAATTATGACGGTAACAAGCATATTGATGTAAGCTTTGAGAACAAGAAAGGTGACCATAAATTCAAGATCGTTTCTGACAATGAAACATATCAGATATATCATGGGGAACTCGATATAACGTCTGATGAAACACTGCTCAGATCATTGTCATTGGACAGTGTCGCAAGCTTTGTAGAGGATCTTAGAAAGTATATGGAAACATTCATAAAACAGCAAAAACTCACACATATAATGCTTGATGGAAAGGATGCCATACGCAATAATGAAGTGTTTGACTGCCTCAAACTCATTGCAGAACAATATGGGGATATTGTCAGGGGTTCACTTGAGAAAGGTTTTGTGAAGAACGAAATTACCATCAAGATAGAAGCAAACGATGGCACTCGTACTGAAAAATATATCACCAAGGAAGAGGCTTTTGACCAGCTAGCCGGACTGGGAAGCGAAGGTCTTGAACTGGCAAGTATACTTGGCGTTGACTGAACAGCAGTTAATGCTGCAATCTTTTTTTTGAATTTATATTCACTTAACTAAGTTCGAGGGATATTTTTGGAACGCTCTGTTGCTGATATAAAGGAAAAGCTGGAGAAAAAAGAAGCTGTTGTCATGACAGCACAGGAAGTCTCCGAACTTGTAGGCAGAAAAGAGAACATTGGCACAATGGATGTCGACGTTGTCACAACTGCAACAAGGGCGATAATGAGTGGAACATATGCAGTTCTTTCATTTCCCGTAAATTCCCCCCTTAGCTTCAAGAGAGCTTCGAAGGTGCTTCTTAATGGAGTTTTGGCACATGTAGGACCCTGTTCCAACGAAAGTCTTGAAATGCTTGATCTGATAGTGTTTGGTACAGCACACTCAAGCCAGAAGCACAGTTACGGTGCAGGCCACCTGTTCAGGGAGATGGTTGAAGGAAAGGATATAGAAGTATCTGTGGTCACAGACGAGAACGTATCCTTCAAAAGTGAGATCAAACTGAAAGACATGCCTTATGCGAAGTTATATGCTACCCGCCATACCTTCAAAAATTATGCAGCTTTTGTGAATTGTTCAACAAAGCCCATCAATACAATTTTTCATGCCACACAATTCAGTCCTGACATGAACGGTGCAACACTTTCCGGATGTGGCGAGATCAACCCTATCCAGAACGACCCTGAAATGCAGACCATTGGTATAGGAACGCGTATACTTATGAACGGAGCTGAAGGTTTCGTTATTGGAGAAGGAACGCGCAGCAGCCCGGAAAAACCAAATCTTGCAGGAGTCGCAGACATGCATGATATGGATCCGGCACTCATGGGAGGCTTTAAGACATCTGCCGGACCGGAGTGTATCGCATCATGGGCCATAGCAATACCAGTTACAAGCCAGTCTGTGCTTGATGCTGTTCTTAAAACAGACCTTGATATCCCAATGGTCATAAATGAGGTTGATAAAAGAGTGATTATAGGCAGTAGCACATATGCAGATGCCTGGAAAAATACAGACCTTGCAGTCAGCTTCGATCCTGATCTGTGCCTCAATTGCGAAGTATGCAAACCTACCCGGGATTGTCCAATGGAGGCAATATACCACCAGAATGACAAGCTGATGCTTAACAGGTATTTGTGTTTCAATTGCGGTCTCTGCTCAACTCTCTGTCCTGGCAGAGTATTCACTGCAAACTTAGGAAGCCTCCACTTTGAAAAAGAAACTGAGCAGCTAAATATCCCGATCGTCCTGAGACAATCTGACCGTAAAAGATCAGAGGAACTTGCAGAGAAACTGAAAGAGAAGGTAATGAATGGCGAGTTCAAACTCAACGAGATGGTTGAGAAGATACAGCCATAATTAGTGTAATAATGAGAAGGTTTTTCAGCATTGTAAATTATTAGGCAACGTAGAGATAATGATAGAATCGGCATCAATCTAGTTAACACCCCCAATTCTGTGTTTCAGTCCACCTTGTCCATATCATTCGCCATTGCAGTACTTGCATACTTAGCTAAAATCTTAAGTGCGTAATACTCCATGTATCACATCAGAGAGCTATATATTCTCACAGGCATAATGTGTCATCTACCGTCCTGAAAGTAGCTCTGTGGACATCAGCAAGGACATCAGAATGACCACAAGTATGCCTATGAATCACCAAGATACATTCTTAGCATATAGAATGAATTACACTTTCACTCCGCTTGCCTTCATGTCACCAAAGTAAGAAAAAAATGATGGTTTATTATAACTCTGTTCGTTTATTACAGTTGTATTGAGTACAGTTGCAACTGTAATTCTGTTGTTCCCATGGGTCGAATGATATCGGCGTGATTCCCTTATTTTTACAAATTTCTTCTAATGCTTCTTTGAAAAATCTATATTTCTTTAATGACTTGCTTTTTTGGATGATATCAGCACTATTGCCTATATCTTTGTAAGGTTCACCAAAATAAACGTTTATTATTTTTGCTTTTTTAGAGTTATCTAATAATTCTATTCCATAGTACCCTTCTTCTGTAGCCTTTTTTATAAATCGCCATTCATTTTCATATTTCCAATTACACAATTTTCTACAGAAAATAGTATCGATTGACATACATTCTGAATCATCGTCAAGTATTCTTTCTATTAGTTTGTATTGGATTCTTTTTATATAACTGTCGCCTTTTAAATTCACTCGATTACTGGAAGAATCGCCAATATCGACTTCTATAGCAATACCTTGGAAACCGGCTGCGTAGTGTCCCCACATAAGAGGATTACCTAAAGAAGAACTGTCACTAAACGAGCATATTAAATGGGCTAATTTTAAATCCCACATGAACTCTGCTTGCTCAGGCCAAGATTTAAAAATTCCTTCCATAGGGTCATTTAGGTTATAGAAACGTGAACACCAAAATTTATTCTTTTCAATTATTTGTTTTGCACGGCAGAAATACTTGCTATCATTTAAAGGCATGAATTTTATTAATGTCATACTCACAAATAGTGATTGATTATTGAAAGTTTTTTCTTTGTATGTTACTCCATGAATTAAATCGAACCACTCTAAAGGAAAGATTTTTAACATATTTATAATTTATAGATTAAATTATAGTAAAGAACCTATTGTTTGAAACTTATGATATTAGTATTACTCTCAATCGAATATGGTTTTAAAATGCATAAGTTATAAACCAAAGATATCTAATCATAAATGACTACACTTCTTTTACAATACGGAAACCAATGTCTGACCTAACATCAGAATTTGTGTTAGCTCTAAATGCTGATGAACAACCATTATTACTTTGGTAAAAGCTGCCTCCACGCAATACTCTATATGAAATACTATTAGATTGCCAAGCACCACCATCTGAAGGAGCATTTTCATAGTTTGAATGCCATTCATCTTGACACCATTCCCACACATTACCGTGCATATCATATAATCCCCAAGAATTAGGCTTTTTTTGACCTACAAGATGTGTTATTCGGTCAGCGTTGCCAAAATGCCAAGCATATTCTCCCAATTTGGAATCATCATCACCAAAGTAGAATTTGGTAGTTGTACCTGCTCTGCAGGCATACTCCCACTCAGCTTCAGTTGGAAGACTGTATTTATCTGTACCTTCCATTTCATTTAGCATTTTAACGAATTCCTGTGCATCATCCCATGAAATTTGTTCTACCGGATAGTTATCACGAACAGTATATTTTGGATTCCGGGATGTCATATTTATACTGAAAAAATAGGAAGGATTGTTACCCATGACTTCAAACCATTGCTCCTGAGTAACCTCGTAAGTTCCGAGGTAAAAACTATTCCCTATAATCACTTTATGAATTGGTTTTGTTGAGCTCATTTCAATAGAACCCATCTCAAAATCACCAGCCGGAATTAGCACAAACTCCATGCCAATAGAATTCATGTATACTTTGGGTATGTCTTCAATGCTGGTAAAAGTTGTTCTTTTATCGTCAAGATTTGCAGTATTTTCCATCGCTTCAATTACTTCTTTACGATTGTATTGTGCACTTTCATAAGTGGGGTCTATCTCAATAGCTTTGTCAAAAGAGTACAGTGCTTCTTCGTATAATCCAAATTCATATAGAGCACATCCTCGATGATTCCAAGGAACCGGATTAAAAGGATTTATCTCTATAGCCTCATCCAATGAGTCTATAGCTTCCAGATATCTACCAAGTTTGGTTAAAGTAAGTCCACGATTGGTCCATGCACTTGAGTAACTTGAATCGATTTCAATGGCTTTGTCAAAAGAATTTAATGCTTCTGTATATTCTCCCTTTTCGTAGAGTGTATAGCCTTCTTCATTTAATTCCTCGGCACTCACTGGATTGGATACCAGCAATGAAATAGACATTACTATAAAAGCTACAACAATAAAAGCAACAATGGCAGAAGCAATGATTTTATAGTTATCACTATAATTTTTAGAATAAATTGTTTGTTCTGAACTGTCAACTGTTGATTCTGCGACAATATTAAGGAGATGCCTTAAATCATCCCTATCTACTAATTCAACATCATTAGCATCTGCAAGTTCAATTGCTGATTTGGTAAAATAATTATTAGTAACTACCATAGCTTTTGTACAATTGTACATTGCTTTTGACGCTACTACTTCTTGTATTGCCTTATTTGATACTTTTTTTGCGTATCTTTTAGTTTGTACTGCAACTTTTTCTCCATCTTTGAATAAAACCAAGTCTGCTCCTTGGTCTCCAGATAATGATGTATTTTGAACAGAATATCCAAGTTTTCTATAAATTTGACCAACATATTCTTCGAAATCAAAACCGGCCATTTGGTCGATTTCATCCATATTTATATTTATTGAAGGATATGCGAGGTTATCAAACGCAAATAACACAATTATAAAAACCAATAAGAATAGCAGGATAATGGCAAGTGTGGTTGAGAAAATCCAAGCAACAAGTATGATGACTATCGCAAAAGAAACTAAGGCTATGTTTTCTTCTTCAGGAGATGGTTTTCTCTTTCGGGATGAAGAACGACTGGAACCAACATATATGCGCATGTTGAAAATAATAAGCTTTAATGCGATATATATGTGGGGGAATTTATCTAAAATCTAAAATGTCCTTCTATTGGCAGATGAAAAGTTTGTTCTTGAGGCTGTTGGCTTGATACGTCCATAAACCTTCTCAGTATCTCCTGGGGAGTCAGTGTTATTACCGGAGCATCAGTATTGCCCGGTTCCGCTTTTACTACAATTATGCCGTTATCCATGGATTTTAAGGTTTCTTTCAAACTCTCAGAAGTATCAACCACATATACCTTTTTATTTCCTGCACCCTTTGCCACCGCTGCAAGGTCTGTGTTCTTTGATGTGGCTGTGGGTTGATTGCCAGTTGAACCATAGGCACGGTTGTCAATAATGATCAGAAGATAATTCTGCGGCTCCTGTGAAGCTATTGTAGCAAGGGTTCCCATATTCATCAATATGGAGCCATCCCCATCTATTGTAATGACCTTCTTATCAGGTCTTGATAATGCAAGACCAAGGCCTATTGAGGACGCAAGTCCCATGGAGCCAAGCATATAGAAATTATTGGGCATATCACACGCATGATGCAATTCCTTGCAGGGAATACCAATGTTACCTATGAGCAATGCATCCGTTTCCTGTGCCTTTGCAGCAATCTCATTTATGGCATCTATGCGCTTCATTATTGTTTTCTCCAGAATGGTATGGGTAAAAGTACAGCAACGGGTTTTTTCTGATTTGAAACTGCGCTCCATGCCTTTACAATCAGATCTGCCGGGTCGACACCTTTTTGCGGAAGGAAATATGGAATATCCATAGTGTCCAGCAACTTCGAAGTAAGCTCACCCATTGGAACCTGTGCAACTATTGATTCACCTTCCACACCCCTGTGACTAATTATCATGAGAAGTGGGATGCCATAGAGCATATTTAGTGAAGCAAGCGCATTGATCGAATTTCCAAGACCTGAGTTCTGCATGAGCATTGCAGGCTTCTTGCCTCCCATATAGGCACCAGCACATATACCCACGCCTTCTTCCTCACGGGTCACTGGCAGATGGATGATATCAGGGGATTCATCCACCTTTGGGATAAGCTCCTTAAGATTGGCACAGGGTACACTGACAATAAAATCAATCCCTGCGTAATTTATGCCTTTGAATATGGACTGGGAAGGAGTTAGGTCAGCTGACAAAGAGGACATCATGTTATCACCATACCTTAAGGTCTATTGCTTCGATGCGAACGCTCCTGCCTTCCACACCCACTACCATGCCGGAGTGGACCTTCTGCATCATGCAGTATTCAGGAACGAACTTCACGGTCTGAGCTACTTTTGGAATCTTACCCTTTGCAACCTTGCCATCAAAGGCAAGTATCATACATAGGCCAATATCCTTGAACTTAAACTCGTCATTTCCGAGCCTGTGAAGTGGGCCTACCATATGAACTGTGTATATTGCACCGGGAGTCTTATCGAGAACCTTTGCAAAATGAGTCACAGGACATCCAAGAGGCCTGTATCGAAGTATGTCACCGACTTCCACTTCTATAGAAGTATCAAATGGATGAATATCTTGCCTGCAAGAGCAATGGCATCGAAATAGTCGCCTTTTACAGTTACAAGGCAGACTGAATGATTATAGTTATGTAATGTCCACAATCTGTGAACACTTTCCTTTGGGACCACAAGGAGCAGTGGCTGTCCGGTTATGCTGCATACATGAGCAAATGCCCTGGCAGTATTACCTGCGGATGCCACAACCATTATTCTTTTTTCTTCCCGTTCCCTGAGTCTCTGCATGGTCGGGAATGACTCAAGGTCCTTGAAGGTGCATGTCATCAGATATGCATTCTTCTGCGGCCAGTAACCGTTAAAAGCAATCCACAGGTCATCAAGACCGATGGCCAAAGCAAGTTACTCACTTTTATAGGTAAGCGTTCTTCCAGAGCCTTCTTCTATAATACCAGTGACAGGCAACCAGTTGTAGTATTTCTATATACCTGGCATATCTGTTGGAATCAACTGTTTTGATGCATAAAAAGCACGAAGTAGAGAATCATCATCCTTTTTACAGTTTAGTGAGTAAGGATCATGAACTTCGCCATATTGAAGGCATTTCACATTGTACTTGTCCATATAGCAAATGTGGAAAGAGCGATTATAAAAGTTACCCTTTTAAGAGGATAATTGTCCCAAATAGGATAAAATAGAAAAATGATTGTACAATACGGACTTATAAATCGCCTCTGTAATAAAGTAGAATTTAGGCTCTGTATATGGAATTGTGAACATTTACCTGCAGGACGTTGAAATAATCAACATGATGTTGAACTACTCCACGCTTACGCATGGAGATTCTTACAAGTAACTACAAGTTGCAGCTCTGTTTGTAAATTATCAAGAAAATCCTGATAGCCTGTCCAAATGGCATTCTGTGATAGGTAACGCATCATGATATTGATAGAACTGTTTCTATCTCTATCTATGTTATTACCACAATCACATATCATTTCACGCTGATTCAATGGCATTGTATGTTGTTTTCCACAGGAACAGCATGTCTTTGACGTATAACTCTCATCAATTTTTATTGTTTTTTTACCTGCAAATTCGGCTTTATAGGTCAAAAATTCGATGAAACGAGATAAATATCCATTATTTTGAGTAGAACGATTGAGAGCTTTTATTTTAGATTTACCCATATTTTTAACATTAAGGTCGCCTACGATAATCGTATTAGCTTTGGTATTCTCAATCATTGTTTTGGATAATTTATGTTGATAATCTTTAATTTGATTGTTACTTTTTCTTTGCATTTTTCTATAAGAAGCATGTAAACGTTTCCATCTAGTACTACCTTTTTTACAATGGTCACGTCTTGATTTTATAGCATCTATTTTAGGATTCCAATATTTATCTGGTCGTGGGTTTATAGATTCAAAAAACTTACAATCAGAATTTATAGCAGTTACAATTTTTGAAATACCCAGATCAATTGCCTGATATTTGTTATTATCAACATATTTTTTTATAACAGGTATTTCAATTATACATGATAAATAAAAATCTCCCGATGATTTATAGAGAATCGTATTATAAATTTCCCATTGTTTGATCTTTGTTTCTTGTAAATCATCAGGTATTTCAAAGGATAATTTTATATTATTATATTTATGGGAAAACGTAACAGTATTATCCGTTATTTTGAATCCACTTTGATTATAGGGAATTGTGAAAAAATATTTTTTACCTTTGAATTTCGGTGGTCTTGCATCTTTGTTTCCTTTTTTCCATAAACCAAAGAACGATTTATAGTTAGCATCTAGTTTTTTAAGAACACCTTGTAAGGTTTTACTATAAACAATATTAATATTAGGATATTGTTTTTTAAGTTCAGGTAACTTGTTTTGTTGTTCAATATATTTTACAGAACGATTCTCATTTTCCCATGCAGATTTTCTTTCAGATAATGCATTATTATAGACAAGTCTACATTGTTCAGATATATTCCAAAGAACATCTTTTTGTTCATCGGATACTTGAATTTTGTATTTCCTGGCCAAAAGCATTTTTCTTACCTTGATCATCTACATATTTTTTCAAAGTATCTAAAGTAACTTGACCTTTTAATACTAATTGCTATATGAATACAGATACTTAATTAAGTTTATGTTGCATTCGAATACCACGCCTTCCATCCACATCAAATCAAAGATTTAATGTGCACGTTTAATCTTCGATTTAACATGTCCATCTTACGAAAGGTGACTTCTCGGCTTACAATGTTAAAAAGCATCACTATCCATTGATTTTTAAACCTTCTACTGTTCCATTTTCATTAGCCATATAATATGTCTTTGCAATCAGCTTTTTTAATACTGGAGTTTGTTCTGAGAGATTAACCGATCCCCTGGTTCCATAGTAAACTATGAAATAGTCATTTCTGCTTTCAAGAAATGGTTTTTTATAAACCAAAAAGTATCCGGATGTAATTTCACTATCATATTTGGCAGCATCAAATTTTTTTTGACCAAATGTTGGTCGCCAGGCATTCTTGCTTTCAAGCCTTTTTACCTCTTCATCTATTTCTTCATTTATATCTAATTGCACAGTAGAAACCTGTCCGTGTTCTTCTAAATATTGAGTTAGTTCATTCTCTGATTGCAGGAACTTTTTATCATCGTCAAAGTACCATACAGCTAACATCGTTCTTCGTGTATAGTTCCCATAACTGCAAAATTGTGAGATTTTAGGAAATAAAAGTGTACATTCTTGTTTATTATCAGTTATCGATTTTGGGACATACCAGTCTGGCATAGCCTCTGAAGGGGGGAGACCTGGACCAATCGCAATGAAATCAAGAATAAAACATATTCCAACGACAATTATGATAAGTACCAGCAAAATTGTTTTTTTGTTCATTTTTCACCCCTTTAAATTCTGTAAAAATGAAATGTATGATCAAGTCTTATCCATGCTGGCATTGCGCTTCCCAGTTCCCAAACGCTATGCAATGGTAATCTTCTGTATCTCAGGCATCATGTATGAAATTTCAGTCTTTGTTTTCCAATATTTCGTGATATATTTCTTTGCCTGCAAAACTTCCCATCATGTAAAAATTACGAACCTCTGGTCCAAGTCCATCAATTATATTGTTAATTGAGTTAAAACTCTTGGACAATTTATCAACCTGTCCTTCAGTAATGGAATCACCTTTTTCAGCCTCAAAATAATCCTTGAGGATTCCATCAATCACACCCTTGAAGTGCCAGTCCTGGGGATTTGAGGGTGTTATAGCAATAGACGTTTTATACAATTTGAGTACATCCTCATGCATGCCAAGTCCGGTTAGTGCTATGAGCTTGCCTGAAAGTGACTCAAGGGACCTTGGACTGGTTTCCAATAAGCCATCATATATAGAAAGGGCTTTCTCAAATTCTGTCAGTTTGTTCAAAAGCATGCCACGATGATTTTTCACCTGAGCATCATCAGGGAATTTTTCCTCTGCTTCATCAAGATAAGAAAGCGCTTCCTCATTTTCATCCACCATCTCCAGAACCATAGAGCTCTGCAAGAGCCTGTCCTTTTCATCATCCATCTGCATGATGAAAGCTTCTGCAAAACCAATGCCACGCTGGGTTTGCTCCATCCCATGATAAGTAGCGACTATCTGGAGAAGGTGTTCCATACTGGGAGTCTCACGGAAATGTTCCTTCAGACTCTGCATGTTATTTGCAAGCATTTCTTTCATATCAGCTTCTGTATTTTCTTCCATGCTAAGTATAATGGGAGATTGCTTTTAAAACCTTACGAATCATGACCTTCAAGAATATTATAGAGATAGTTCTGCAGTATTGCGTGGTCCTCCAATATCAGGTCTGCCTCAGATAACTTCTCAGGAGACACATAGGTTGGTACAGCTACACAGTAAATACCTGCCTTTTTTGCAGATTCAACACCCATGGGGGCATTTTCAATTACAATACACTCATCCTTTGCAATGCCAAGCATCTCAACAGCTTTAAGATAAGGTTCAGGATACGGCTTTCCATAATGTACATCCTCGCCAGAGACCACAACATCAAAGACACCGGGAAAGAACTGATCCATGAATGATTCAACTGTAACCCGCTCAGAACCTGTGACAACTGCCAACCTGAAATTATTCTTAAGGACATTGAGACAATCGGCCATGCCATCGAATGCTTTCACATCGGCAATGCTATTAAAAATCTCAATTTTCCTTTGAAGGATCATCTCATGCATCTCTGGCTCAAAATCTCTGCCAGCTTTTTGGAAGAGCCACTGCAGACCAAGCCTGTGATTGGCACCTTCTACCTCATATATATCTGCAGGCGTAACATTGACACCAAGCTCACTTGAAACCTGCATCCACGCCTGTGCATGGTATGTCATGGAATCGACAAGTACACCATCCATATCAAAAATAAGGGAACGTAGCATGGGGTGTAATTGCCCCAATACACGATAAATCTTATGCGATAAACAGAGTCATAGTTCACACAGTTGTATTGTTGTACCACCTATAGGGCAGTTCATAATCCAGTGTATCACTATAAGCAGACGGCATGAAGAATTTAGTACCTCTGTCATTAAGAGAAACTACAAACTCCGGATCAATTGCATCCAGTTCCTCTTTTGTTGCATCGGCAGTGACAGATTTGCCGATACGATACAGTGCAAACTGCTTGTTGTAAAGGGCAGATGTGGAATTTGGATCGATAGCCAGCACCTTATCATAGCATTCCACTGCAAGATCGACATCTCCGAGGATATTGTGGATGAAACCTTTATTATACCAAGCAGTTGTACATGAAGGGTCGAGTTCCAGTGCCTTCTCATAATAATAGATGGAACCCATGTGACTGCTCCTCAGGTACGACAGCATACCCAGATGATACCAGGCAGATGCACTGGTCGGATCAGAACTTGCCGTCATTTCAAATGTTGATGAGGCACTTGCCAGGTCACCCATAAGATAGTAAGTAAAACCTTTGCTGTTCAAAGCCTTGGAATTACCAGGTTCCAATTCAAGGATCCTGCCATAAGTTTCAATTGCTTCCTCATATTTTCCAAGCTTTTCATAGACTGATGCCTGCCCAAACATTGCAATAGAATCTGCAGGAGTAACAGAAAGTATCTTTTCGTAGAAATCCAATGCAATTTCGTACTTTCCAAGCTCCATTGCGGAACTGCTCTGGAATTTAAGCACAGTGGCATTTGTCGGATCATATTCCAGAACATTGTTGAAAGCATCTATAGACCGGTCATAGGCTCCAAGATGGTATGCAGCATAACCTGTCCTGTACCATACATCTGTATTCTGGGCATCCTCTTGAAGTATGGTTTCGTAAGACTGGAGAGACTCGTTATACATACCGAGATTATCGTAGGATGAAGCCTTAAAGTAAAGAGCATCAGAATTTGCAGGCTCTTTCTCCAGTACCTTCTTAAAGGATTCAACAGCCAGTTGATCATCTCCGTTATTATAGTGTGAAATGCCCTTCTTGTACCATATATCTAAGTTATAGGGTTCAAGTAATATTGCATTTTCATAAGAGACAACCGCATCAGCATAATTGCCAACCTTGTCATGGGCTGCCGCCATACTTGCCCAGGCTTCTGCAGACTCCGGATCAAGAAGTAGGGCTTTTGTATAAGATTCAATGGCTGCGTCCATCATCAACATATTTTCAAAGGTAGAACCCCTTGAAACCCACACTTTGTCGTAACTGATAACATCTCCAAGTATTTCTGCGTTATCCAGACTATTGCTATTGATATTTGAAAACGAATCGGAAGTATACCAGATCAATACATCAGAACTGAGAATACCTTCATCTATTACCCCAAAGAACGTGGAAGTCCTCGGATAGTGTGAAAATGAGTTGCTGGTGTCCCCAAGTAGATCCTGATTTACACTCAACTGGAATCTGGCCACGGAATGAGTCGGATCCAATTGAAGCACCTGCTCATAAGATACAATAGCTTCTTCGTACCTGCGGAGTTCATGCAGAGCATTGCCTTTCCTGAGCCACGTATCAACAGATTCAGGATGTAACTCAAGTACTTTGTCGTAAACTTCAACAGAATCACCATATTTACCAAGATGATCAAAATCAAGACCCCTATTATAAAGGGCTGCTGTGAAGTTTGGCTCCAGTTTTACAGCTCTGGAATATGCTTTTTGGGCCGCATTGTATTCACCAAGTCGATCGTAGTCAAGGGCAAGGTCATAGTGAACCCTTGCACATGAACTGTCTATCTTCAGGGCTTTTTCGTATGCATCAATGGCTTCATCGTATAGCTCAAGACTATCATACGCATTGGCCTTTTTATACCAGATAATTGGAAAATCAGGTTCGATGGCTCCTGCATTATTTAGTGCTTCAATAGCGCTTTCATAGTCAGCCATCTTATAAAAAGCAAGACCTTTGTTAAACCACAGCAGAGCAGAATCGGACTTGAATTCAGGAGTACTGCCATAACAATCTAAAACTCCCACAGGAACACCGAATAGAACAGCTCCCGAACCATAAGACTCTGCTATTGTACTGTCGGGTCCAAGTTTCAATGCCTTATCATAAGATTCTATGGCCTCTGAATACTTCCCCATGAGATCAAGGACAGCACCTTTGCGAGTCCATACCTCAGCATTTCCAGGTTCATAAATGAGAAACTGCTCATAGGCTTTCAGGGCAGATTCAAAATTTCCAAGTTGCTCATAGGCTTTTCCCATTTTGTACCATGCATCAACTGAATATGGGTCCACCGTGAGAAGCGCATCGTATTGCTTCACTGCAAGTTCATATTGCCCCATATTCTCAAAATCCAGGGCTTTATTATAATGTGCATTGATATTGGCAGGTTCGAAGTCTAAAGCCCTATCATAACATGTTATAGCACTCTGAAAATCACCCAGGCCATCGTAGGCAAGACCTTTTCCATACCAGTAAGCAGTATTGTCAGGTTCGATCCCAAGCGCTTCATTATAAACACTTATAGATTCATTGTATTTGCCAAGCTCATATAAACTGCCTGCACGCCTTGCAAGCTCGGATGAATGTGAATTTGCAAAATCCAGGATTAGATCATAATAGTAGAGGGATTCATCGTACCTTCCAAGAGCCTCAAATGCCAGTGCTTTTTGGTACCACACACTTGGAATCCTGAGGTCATGATCTACACCATTTATTTCAGATTTTAGGGAAACTTCCTCAAAGGAAAAAAGACCGACATCAAAAATCGTTTCATAATCTGAAAAACTTTTATTTGATAGCAATTGAAGGGATCTGTTATAATAGATAAGAGCTCCTTCATAGTCTTCCTGCCCTGACAGTGAAAGAGCTTTTTTGAAAAGAGCAACCGGAGAATCCGGGTAACTGGAAAGTATCCGGTCGTACGTCTTTGATGCTTCAGTATAATCCCCCATCAGAAAAAGTGTCGAACCTTTATTGTCCAGTGCCTGAATGTGATCTGGATCTGCCTCAAGTGCTTTGTCATAATAGATAAGAGCTTCATCATATGTACCGTTCTTGGTCAGGGAAACTCCAATAGAGTTCAATCCACTGGCTTCCGGTCCCAAGCTATCAGCTAAAGGACATAAAGAAAATACTGCCAGAAGGATTATTGCATAAAGAGCAGGGTTTTTAAATAGCATGACATTACCTTGGAGAAATAATAAAGTGCTAACACTTGGGAGTAAACATATAGCATCTTTAAGTATTTACATTTATCTAGTTCAAAACAGATAATTATAAAATATACTATATAATTGTTGTGGAGGATTTAATTGCCAAGTCATAGGACATTGAAAGAAACCGGACATTCACAGCAGAATTTCAAGAACTCGACCTTTATTGCTTACGCAGTTCCTGTTAAGGATGAATGTGAAGCGAAGGACTTCATCGATCTGATCAAAAATAAACATAGTGATGCAAGTCACAACGTTTCTGCATACCTCATAAATTCAGACAACGTGCTTGCTATGAAGTATGATGATGACGGGGAACCTGCCGGTAGTTCAGGAAAAACGCTATTCAAAGTCCTGGAGATGAAGGAGTTAAGCAATGTGACTGTGGTCGTGAGCAGATATTTTGGTGGCATTAAACTGGGTTTTGGAGGGCTTGCCAGAGCATACAGGGAAACTGCGATCGCAGCCATAGAGAGTGCCGTGATTATAGAGGTCCATGAAACTACAAGCATACATATAGATGCGGATTATTCGGACATTGACACTATTACCAAGTTGATGCCTGAATATGGGACAATTAAGGAAACTGATTACTCTGATATTGTGCAGTTTACATTAGAGGTTTATTCAGAGTTCAAAGATGAGTTTATAGAAAAGCTTATCGATATAACTAAGAACAGGGTTACTATTAAATAAGATACTTCCACCTGAAAAGCAGAATCAATGCAATCATTCATTATTATTTTTCTAGCAGAAAATAAATATAATGAGCTATCCCATAGATTATCATTATCAAAGAACCGAGAACAATATGTCCAAAAGAGCAAGAGATATGGCATTCAGGCACTTCAACAAAGGAGTAAGCCTCATTGAGAAAGGACTGCATGAAGATGCACTTAAAAGCTTTGAACAAGCTGAAGAGCAGGCAAAGGAAGCAGAATCACCTCAGATACTGGTAGCAGTATTGCAGACATACGCAGACCTGTTGTTTTCACATGATAAAAAAAATGCAGCTGTTGAAAGATACATTACAGCTTCTGATATCCTTGAAAAAAATCCTAAATATTTGGCTCCTGAACAAAGAGCAAGTATGTTCAGCAATATGGGAACTGCCCTTGAAAACATAGAGAAGAAAGAAGAAGCAAGGGACAAATACGAAATATCTGCACAAATATACAGGGAACTTATTGAGAAAGAGCCTTCAAACACATCACACATATCAAATGCAGTTTCAACACTCAACAACATGGGTGCACTCCTTGCGGAAATGGGAGAAAATGATGAAGCTTTGGAGAGATTTGAAGAAGCTTTCACGCTCTATGAAAAGACATCTGAGAACGAAAAAGATGATCCTGAATATCAGCTCAAGAGAATCACAATACTTGGGAACCTGCTGAACATTCCTGTGGAAAGTGCAAGCAAAATGGATGGGGAAAGGTATGGACAATTACTGGAAATGTACCTTGAAGAAACACGTGAAAATAATGTTGAGTCATCAAAAGTTCCCAGAGCTTTGCAGAATTTTGCACGCATACTCGAGAACGAAGGAAAACACGATGCTGCATATATGAAACTTCAGGAAACGCTGGAAATCGTTTCAAAGCAGTTTGACGAAGATCCGGATGATCCCGTTAACAGGAAGATGCTTAGCAAGCTTCTCAGGGATATGAACTGGCTTCTGGAAAATGAAGAGCAATCTGATAAATTGCTGGAGAAACATGAATTAATCCTGGAAATGTCCAGAAAATTACTGGCATCCATGCCATCAAATACATCTTACCAGTTAAATGTAGCTTTTTCTCTTGACATTATTGGGAACCTGTTAAAAGAAAGAGGCAGAATTGAGGAAGCAATGCAAAGAATTGAAGAATCTGTTGACATTGCATTACAGGCCCTTCAAATAGAATTAGAGGATGATTCAAGCCTGCAGGCAGGAGTGTCTATAATAGAAGACATGCTTGCACTTGTAGAACAGACAGATGACATCGATACTAAATTGGGTTTTTACGAAAAGCTGGAAACAAAGATTTTGACAGTGAGTCAGGAAAGTCTGGAGTTTGGACTGATCAACGCAGGAATTTGTTATGAAATTGCTAAGATATTTACCGAAAAGGGTGCTTACACAGAAGCTCTTGAGAATTTCAAAAAAGCTCTCATGACGTTCGAAACTGTCACACATGCAACGGGGGATGATTCAAAAATGAATGAAGTTCTGGAAAACATAGCACAGACACAGTTAAGTCTTGGACAGATCGATGATGCTTTGAGCAGCTATATTCAGCTTATAAAGACAGGATGCTCCGACAGAGGATATACGGACAGAATAGACGAGATACTACTTGAAAAGGAAAAAAGAGCAAGCAACACAGGTAATGTAGAAGTCCTGAGAAAAGAGTATGAAAATATACTGGATATCAGAACTGAATTGCTTGGACTTGTGCCCGATGAGAACGGGAAAGATGCAAGCAAGATCAAAGAACTACAGGAAAAGATAGCTGACATTATGCTTGCAATGGGACAAAACAGAGAAGCACTTCAGGTATATGAACAGCTTCATGAAACGGAAAACACAAACATATACCTGCCTAAAATACTCAAAGTGCTTGAAAAAATCAAACTCTCAGCTGACACAAAGCAAGAGTCTGAAGAACTTGAAATACTTGAATTCCTGCTTACAAAATATAACAAGCTGCTGGAAACCAATGGAAATGATGTTTCGATCCATATCAAGCGCGCATATCTTATTGAGAACATCGCACAGGCCCTTTCTGAAAAAGGAGAAACTGAAGAATCCGGATACATGTGCAACTATGCTCTTGATGCCTACAAAGTATTGGCTGAACTGGAAACGGAGAACATGTTCCCAATTGAAAGGGTTGCAGCCCTGCATGCAAAAGTAGCAGAGCTTGCAACGAGCCAGAATAACGTTGATGAGGCAAAGGCCAGATATGAAATGTCTCTTGAAACTTACAGGTCATTGATGGATCTAAGTCCTTCAAACACAGCACATAAGCTTGATTATGCAGGAGTTTTAGATGGAATTGCTTCTTTTTTTCTTAGCGTGGAAATGCATACTGATGCAAAGAAAAGTTACGAAACTGCCCTGAAGACTTATGCAGAGATTATGGAGCTAGAGCCTGATAACCCGGCATATCGCTCTAATGTGACAATTACACTGCAAAATCTTGGATATACCCTGGAACTGATGGGAAGAAAAGAAGATGCATTGTGGATGTATGAAACTGCCAGAAAGATAGATGAAGGGATTGAATGAAGTGAAATGACAATAACCCCGCATTCCGTGAAAACGGAATACAAACCCTTCACAACAAATAATCCTTGCCTTTACTCATACTCCAGTTCAGGTGAATTGAAGGAGGGAATGTGAACATTTATAAATATTTTTTGAGGAGATACTGAGGGGGAACTGCCTTAATGTTCACATTCCTGTGCAATCCAATTCCGTTTTTGACGGGCTTTAGTGATGCCCATATCGTACCATTTCAGTCACAATCCATCTTATTGTGTGACAACAATACCTACTATTAAAACATACTATATAAACATATCTACAGTATAATATCTGATTACCACCATAATGATGAGGTGATTTTGCAATGGCAGAAAAGAAGATAGGAAAACTAGAAATCATATTGTCTCACACTTTACAAAGATGGATATCAACAAAATAACTAGCATAGGTCGTCCTCTGGACTTTAACTATTTGACAAATAAACTGATATCCATCATTGCACTACTTACTTTTGCTGTTATTGTACTTGCCAGTGCAATTAACGGAGAGACGAACTATGCAAACCTGATAACAGGAATAAGGGCAGGTTTACTAATATTTCTTCTATGGGCGATCTCAAGGGAACTTGACCCGGACAACGAGTGGAGCGCTTTTGTAACTGTATTTCTGGCACTTGCTGTTAGTATTTTTTCTGAAATACCACCCTTACTTTCATTTGTCTGGCTTGTCATACTCTTAAGAACAGTTAATCATTCGACTGGCATGCCTGCGGGAATAATGGATTCTTTGTTGTTTGCCGGGATTGGAATAATACTTGCATACAATATATCCTGCATTTACGGTATTCTGACAGCTACGGGGTTTATACTAGACAGCAGACTAAAAGACCCGGCAAAATATCATCTTGTAATTGGAATTATATTACTGGTAACTTCAGTTGTTATTCTCATTGAAAAAGATGTAGTGGTATCCACATATCCACTGGAAAATATGTTGCTTTTTGTATTTGGAACTGCCCTGTTCCTGCCTGTAATAATGGGAGCGACTAAATTAGAAAGTGTCGGAGACAGAACCGGAAAAACCCTTGATAGTGCAAGATTTAAATTGGCGAGGATAATGACAATCCTTATCTTTTTTGGAATGGCCATCATGTCAGGTGAAATCAATGCCCAACTGGTTATATTCATGTTTTGTATATTTGCAGGAATTGGAATTTATCGTATAGGAGTAAGCCCTTTGCTACATACATCCAAGCACTAGTCCCAACTAACGGATAAAATTATTATAGTATCAGGTTCAAGACTATTCTGTGAGTGAGAGAAACAATATTGGCATTTTATTCTTTACTGCCCTTATTCTGATATTTTCTTACATCAATTACCTCACAAACTATGCTGAAAACTATACTGCTTTGCTTGCAAAGCTTATACAGGCATTATTGATAATTCTGCTTGCGTACATCCTGAGCTCTGTTATTGAAAACCTAATTCGCAATAGGGTTCGTGACAACCGGGAAAGATACACCCTGAGAAAAGTATCCTCAGTAGCTATCACAGTGATTGCTGCAGGATTATTATTGATAGTCTTTTTGAAAGAAACAACCACCCTTATCATTGCATATGGTATATTCAGTGCAGGGATTGTCATCGCACTACAGGACGTGTTCCGTAACTTTGCAGGTGGAATCATCATTCTGTTCTCTAGATCTTTCAGGGCAGGCGACAGAATACAGGTAAACGATTGCTACGGAGATGTACTTGATATTACATATTTCCATACTACCTTAATGGAAATCAGAGAATGGGTTAACGCAGATCAGTACTCAGGAAGAATACTCAATGTACCGAACAGTTTCATCCTGAACACTTCAGTGAAGAACTACACACGTGACTTCTCTTTTATATGGGATGAGCTGACCATCATTTTAGCCCCTGGAAGTAACTGGGAAAAGGCGAAAAAGATAGCATTGGATACCATGAGTGAACTCACAAAAGATTACGTTGAACATTCCAAAAAAGAACTTTTCAATATGAAAGAAAAATACCTGTTAACAACTTACGATGTTGACACAAAAGTCTTTATGCAGATCAAAGGTGACAGAATAGAAATGAGTCTTCGATACGTAGTTGATCCTAAAAAGCGAAGACATGTCAGTAACATGATCACAGATAGGCTTCTTGATGTCTTTACCAATGAGACTGATATCTTCATAGGGAGTATATCAAGTGTTGAAGTTACAAAAATGCCGAAAATGGAAATCGGGTATTCTCAAGGACCCTGAACACACCCCATATTCTATTGCAGACTCCCGTTCTCTTTCAGGAATTGAAGCCATCGGCGCGCTTCAGCTACACGCTCCCTGGAAAACGCTTCATGAAACTCCTTTTCTTTCTTCTTTGTAGTTCCGTCTTTAATCTCCTTCAGATCCATTATTGCCCGCAGTAACCCGGCAGTCTCATCAAAAAGAGTCTTTGCTTCTTTGTGTGAGTGTTTCTTCGTAGCTAACTCTAGTTCATCCTCTTTTTCCTTTTCCCTTAGGTAAGAAATGTACATATCTATCTGCTTTGTATCTTCAGCTGATAGCGTATCCTTGTTTAAGAGATTCCAGACAAGATCATGCAATTTACACTTACGTCCTTTTATGTCAACTGAATATGGCACTTCCTCACCCACCCAGAAAAGTCGGAGATGTAATGCTGCAAGAAGCTGTTTTCTTTCCCACTCGGAGATCATATAATCCTTAGCTGATTCTGGCATATGTAATTACTTCCTGTAATCAAGTATTCATATCTCAACATTATATGCTTCAATATTGTATATCTTATATTCCGCAGATGTCTAATAAAACTCACATTCCGCAGGTATAATTCCATTTTGAACAATTTTGCATGATAGCGTTTTTCAAACATAATTAATATCAATCTTATTTTTATATATTCAGGAAAAGCTTGTTTTGGTTGCATTCTTATTGAACAAGCAGAACATATTTTCCAGAGCATATAATCAAAATCATTACCAAGCAAAATGATGAACTTTTATTGTCGACCTGCGGAATGTGAGATAAAAAGTGAATGTTTTTCTTTTCTATTGATCTATGTATACCTATATTAATGCAAATCATAATAAATCATACTTAAATAGTAAATAGTGCTACGGATGGTTGATAAATAACTTTAATTCAAATAATTCGCAAAATATCTGGACATCTGCGGAATGTCGGGTATATTAAAAATGTGAGCAAATTATCAATTTAAACATCTTTAAATAAAAATAATGGCATTGTTAATAAATAATAGTTATATATGATAAGCACGTGTAGCCTTTATGAACTGTCCCAAATGTAAGAGTTCCAATCACAAAAAGAATGGTATGGCTACTGGCCGCCAGCGCTACAAATGTCATGATTGCGGATATAACTATTCAGTGCAGCTAAAATCAACTGCCAGTCCCGATTCTGTTAAACGGCAGGCTTTACAACTTTATCTTGAAGGATTAGGATTTCGTTCAATTGACCGTTATTTAGGAGTTAGTCACGTTTCTGTGTATAACTGGATAAAGAAGTTTGGGCAGGAATTAGAGGAAAAAAAGTTCATCGACTGCTCTTTTGCTAACAGGGGAACGAAAACAGGACAAAAGCTCTGGAAAAAGATAAAGAACAAAGAGATTGAAGAAGTGATGACCGATCACTGGAGCATATGTAGAGTTCCTTCCAGAAAACATTCATACTCGATCAAAAGCTGAAACATATACCGTTGAAGGATATAACAGCATATTCAGGCACTTTCTGGCAAGGTTGAGAAGAAAGACAAAGTGCTATTCCAAAAGTCTTGAAATGCTGAAATATTCTGTTCTTCTTTTAATGAAGTACAGGAATAAAGAGATAGATATGTTTAATTAACAATGCCAAAACAGAAATGGACAGTAAAAAAGCAATGGAACAACAAATAATATAAAAGGTATCAGGACAATTTTCCGCAATTTGTCCTGCCTTTTTCTGTCAGCCTGTACGATTTTATTTTATTGTTCCCTGCAGATAGCTCGGGACCTGCGCAGAGCTTTGAACACCCCGGACAATTCCCACTGCAGCTAACGTCTCCTTCAGTTGTACACTCTATATCTCCTTTTCTTTCCATGATGTTCAAAAGGTCCCTGAACTCATCCTGCCTGAGGTTGAGCTTAGAAGCAATGGTCCTGATGGTTAGATTCTCTTTGGAGTCCATCATTGCAGCAATCCTTCTAAGGAAAAATCTGTAACCAACTACCATTATACTCCCTCCCTGCATGCAAGTACATCATTCCAGGAGAACCTGTCTTTCCAGTATAGCATTCCTGCAAGGCAAAGCAGTCCAAGATAGATTCCCGGCCTGAAATTCTCCATTGCACTCCATCCTTCATAATCTTCAGGAATAATGAAGGAGTCAAGCAGATTCCCACCCATTATCAGTAGGTATACCAGCATAAACACAAGTGACATGATCATACCCACATACATAAAGGACACACCTGCATTTATGCCCTGGAGCATTTCTTTTACTCCGCTAAGAAATACCGCACCTATGACCAAGAGGCAGAAGCCACCAGCAAGATCACCAAAAACAAATAAGTGAGTGGTCCCGGTGTTCACTCCAAGTCCTTCTAAAATGTGCAGGATACCAAATATGCTGTAGAGCACACCTGCAAGTGCTGCAAAGATAAGTTCTTTTTTTCCATAATTATTGTCATCATTTTTTCCATTATATTGTTCCATCTATATCACACTCCTTTATTGCTCAGGCAAGCAGTCCTGTCCTGCTGCCGACCTGGTATATAACAAATGCAAATATCCATGCAAGTGATGTGCTATACACTAACTGGAACATTGCCCATTTCCAGGACCCCGTTTCTCTTTTTATCACGGCTATACAGGCAAAACATGGTACATACAGCAGGGTAAACACCATAAGTCCAAGTCCTGCAAGAGGCGTCATTGCTCCTGCAGCCAGTATTGCGGACAAGCTTTCCTCGTTCTCTCCCACACCGTAGAGAACTCCCATGGAACCTACTACGATCTCTTTAGCTACAACACCAAAGATCAATGCAACGGCGATCTTCCAGTCAAATCCAAGAGGTTCAACCAGAGGTTGCAGGATATGTCCAATGACACCTATCAGGGAGCCGGCAGTGCCATACACTTCTTCCGAAGCAAATGTCGCACTGTTCCCGGGTGCCGGAATGGAGGCAAGAAGCCACACTGCTACAACACCAATGAGGATAATACCTCCAGCTTTTTTGAGGTAGATCTTTCCTCTTTCCCACATGTGTATTAGAGATCCCTTGAGTGTTGGGATCTTGTATGAAGGCAGTTCCATGATAAAGGGCGTGTCCTCACCTTTAAGCACCGTATTTCTTAAGAGTGTGGCACTCAGAACAGCAACCAGGATCCCAAGGGCGTACAGAGCAAATATCACAAGTCCTGCATCTTTTCCAAAAAACGTACCGGCTAGCAGTACATAGACTGGAAGCCTTGCTCCACACGAGATAAAAGGTGCCACAAGTATGGTTACAAGCCTGTTCCTGCTATCTTCTATGGTGCGTGTTGCCATTATGGCCGGAACGTTGCATCCAAATCCCATTACAAGGGGGATGAATGATTTCCCATGGAGCCCGAACTTGCTCATGACCTTGTCCATTATGAATGCTGCTCTTGCCATGTATCCACTGTCTTCCATCAAAGATATCATTAAAAAGAGCAGGAGAATGTTAGGCAGGAATATGAGTACAGCACCGACACCGGCGATGATACCATCCCCAAGAAGTGATGCTAACCAGGGAATACTTATGGCGTTTACAGTGGTCTGGGCAAGCCACCCAAAGAAAATCTCAATGAGGTTCATAAAAGGTGTGGCAAAGGTGAAAGTGATCTCAAATGCTGCCCACATCAATGACAGGAATATGGGTATTCCCAGGAGCTTATTTGTGAGCACACGGTCAACCATGTCGGTACCGCTGAGATGAACACTATTAATATCACATACCTGACCCAGCATTGTCTTAATGGTTCTGTATCGTTGATCTGCTATTTCAGATTCAAGGTTTTCTGCATCTGCGTCAATTATTATATTTTCTATTCGTGGATAACTATCACTTTCCTTTGCTTTTTTGATTATGTTCTCGTCACCTTCAAGTAACTTCATACTGAACCAGCGCGTGGGATATTGTGAAAAACCAGGTTCATTATCAAGGATCTGTCCAATTTCTTCTGCTTTATCCTCTATCTTTTTATCATAAGTGAAAACAGTTTCATTGATCCGGGTCTTATGATGTTCTTTTTTGATGACATCCATAAGGTCCTCTATTCCGTCACCCTTGCTGCCTATTGTGGACACAACAGGGACTTCCAGGAATTCCTGCATTGTGACAATATCGATGCTGTCACCTTTTGCAAGGACAAGGTCTGTCATGTTAAGAGCAATGACAAGCTTAACTCCAAGTTCCATCAACTGGGTTGTGAGGTAAAGGTTCCTTTCAAGATTTGTTGCATCAATGACCTGGACTACAATGTCCGGCTTTTCTTCAATTATAAAATCACGTGCGATTATCTCATCAAGGGAATATGCCGTCAGACTATAGGTTCCGGGAAGGTCCACAATTTGCATTTCAACTCCATTGTGCATCCTTTTCCCCATCTTTCTCTCCACCGTAACACCAGGCCAGTTGCCTACATGTTGTTTTGATCCGGTTATGGCATTGAACACGGAGGTTTTTCCGACATTGGGATTACCGGTAAGTGCCACAGTTATTTTTTCTGTCATTCTTCCACCATTCTTGTGATTCACCTTATTTACGGGCTTATTCTACTATCTCAACAAGGATCGTTTCAGCCTCCTTCCTCCTGAGGGAAAGATTATACCCTTTCAGTTTGAACTCCACAGGATCGCCAAGTGGTGCCCTGCGAATGACATCAACTCTTGTACCAGGGGTCAGTCCCATGTCCAGTATCCTCCTTTTTGAAGACTTCAGACCATTTACTTTCAGAACCCGGACCGATGTATCAGGTTCAATGAGATCAAGTGTTTTTTCATTCATTTTATAATCCTTTGTATGTTTATTCTTTGTAGGTAGACCTAACATGTTTAACCTGGTATATATTAATTTTGATTAACACTTGATGATTGCATGTGCTATATGATGATTGTATGTACTATAGTATGTATGTAGGCCAGTAGCACCCCAAAAAATTGCATTGATCTTGCATTAATATTTCAACAACATTACAAAAGCAAAGCTGGAGTTAAGATAGGAATATTTAAAAAAGAACAGGGATCTTCAACAGGGCAGTTGCAAACCAAAAAGCTGAAGATCATTACTGATTATCAATCAATTTATATATCTTCTCCATATCAAGACAGCTTTCAATCACATTAGCAAGTTCCTCGTATGCCTCATCTTCAGTTGTGACTGTTTCTGGATGGTATTCTACACCCTTTTTTTCAGTCAGGTACGTCATGAGTGCACGTCTGATGTTCTCATTTTCAAAAAGTCCATGGAGGTATGTGCCCACTACAGTACCACTTTCATCAATGCTGCCGTCATCACCAAAAACAGTTCTTGTTGTTTTGCTTGTGCCCATGTGTATCTCGTAGCCGCATATATTGTCACCTTTGATGTTTTTGAAAATAGGGCCATCGGCTACTACTTCTTTTTGGACCTGGATGGTCTTTTTCTCGTATTCACCAAAGGTTGTTTCGATATCAAGCAAACCAAGTCCTTCATGGTCTGCTTCAACTCCGTCCTCTATGCCAGAATCGTGAATAACTTTACCAAGCATCTGATAACCGCCACAAATCCCAAAGATGGCTGCTTTTCCTTTGAGTTTGCGTATCTGGATGTCCATACCGCTTTTCTGAAGATCCAAGAGATCACTGACAGTATTTTTCGTACCGGGGAGTATCAAGCAATCGGGTGTTCCCATATCATCATCAAGATCAACATACCTGACTTTTGCGATTCTCTCCAGTGGTTCAAAATCAGTAAAATTGGAGATTCTTGGCAGGCGCACTACAGCAATGTCAATATCGTTGATATCTTCATTTTCAACCCTGTCTTTCTTCTTCCTGATGGCCATGGAGTCTTCGGATGGTATATTAAGTTTGTAATGGGGGAGAACTCCGAGAACAGGTACATCTGTCAGGTCTTCCAGCTGCTTTAATCCCGGTTCAAGTATTGCAGGGTCGCCTCTGAACTTGTTGATGACGAAACCTTTGAGATTCTTGCTGACGTCTTCAGGCAGAAGCGCTTTAGTTCCGTAAAGACTTGCAAAAACACCGCCTGATTCGATATCTCCCACAAGTATGATGGGTGCCTGTGTTATACGCGCGGTTCCAATATTGACTATATCCCTGTCATAGAGATTGATCTCAGCAGCTCCACCTGCACCTTCCATGACGATCAGATCATATTCAGACTCAAGTCTTTCAAGAGCTCCTCTGAGCACGTCATGCATTTCTTCGATGGAATCATAATAATTGCCAGCGGTCTTATCGGCATAGGGTTCACCAAGTACGATAACCTGTGATGTTCTGTCTCCTTTGGGTTTGAGAAGCACCGGGTTCATGTCAGCAGTGGGCTCAACTCCGGCAGCTTTGGCCTGTATTGCCTGAGCAATTCCAATCTCTTTTCCGTCTTTTGTTATCCATGAGTTCAGGCTCATGTTCTGGGCCTTAAATGGTGCAACCTTATATTTTCTGGAAAGGATTTTGCACAGTCCTGTGACCATTATGCTCTTGCCTACATCGGATGCAGTACCCAGTACCAGTAATTTTTTAGCTTTTTTATTGTTTTCCATTGCAACCGCCCAATATATTTTTGTACTGCTATATTATTTCGTGAATGCAACAGTTTTATGAGGGACAACTTATATCTAATTAACTCCAGTTTATCTTAGTTAAGGTGGAACATGACAGAACTTATGCGCGTAAGTGGCGGCCCGACAAAACCGGAAATTATTGCAGTTGCTCTCTCAAAGCTTGATTTAACGGATAACTGTAGGTTTTTTGATATTGGTTGTGGTACGGGAGCCGTGTCTATAGAAGCTTCTAAAATGGTACGTGATATTAGCATATGTGCTATTGATGCAAGGGAACAGGCAATTGATGTAACGAAGAAAAATTTCGAAGCATTTAAGATTAGCAATGCACATGTGTTTTCCGGTGAATCGTCTGAGATCCTGGAAAAGCAGGATGTTGGTTCGATAGATTGTGCATTTATAGGTGGCACAAAAAATATTTTCCGTGTGCTTGAAGTGCTTGCTGAAAAGAAGGCAAAGAGTATTGTTGTGAACGCAGTCAGGGTCGAAACGGTCGTAAACGTAATAAATAAGATGAAAGAACTTGACCTATTCGATGAGGTACTGCATTTAATTGTTTCACGTGGTGCACCAATTACCGGTGAAACCATGTTCAAACCTGAAAATCCGGTCTACATTGTTGTTGGCCGCTCAGGTAAGAGTTAATCTTTAATCTTGATGGTGATATAAAAATGCTTATTGGAGTTGGACTTGGTCCGGGTGATCCGGAGCTTCTCACGTTGAAAGCTGTTGAAAGCCTGAAAAATGCATATAAAGTATACGTTCCTGGCCCCATGGCTGCGGATCTGGTAGCACCCTATGCAGAAGCAGAGATTCTTGACTTCCCTATGTTGACAGATTATGATGTGCTAAATGCTGTCTGGAAAAAGAATGCTGATATGCTTGCTGAAGAATCAAAGGACAACCTTGTTGTTTTTGGTCTCATCGGTGATCCTAACTTTTTCTCAACGTTCACTCACTTAAAACGTGTGATGAAAAAATTCTATCCTGATGTGGAAACAGCAACTATCCCGGGTATCAGCTCGATCACTTCCTTTGCTGCACAGACAGGTGCAGAAGTGGACTCATCCTTTGAGGTAAGTGATGGTTCTGAAAGTAAGTACAAGATCAGGTTGAAGGCAAATAAACCGCTTGAGATCCTCGACTCATTTGAAAAGGAAGGTTTTAACAAATTCACTTTCTGCGAACGCCTTTTCAGCGATAAGGAAGTCATTATTACAGAAAGAGAGAAGATTCCTGAAAAGGGTAACTATTTCAGCATAGTCTTCGCAGAGAAAGAATAGTCACAAGGAGAATCCAGATGACAAACAAAAAAGTCTATTTTGTAGGGTCCGGCCCGGGAAATGCTAAATATATAACTGTAATGGGCAAAGAGCTTCTTGAAGAAGCAGACCTTGTAATATATGCAGGTTCCCTTGTGAACCCTGAAGTGCTCAATTACTCTAAAGGGGAAAAGATCGACAGTTACGGACTCACCCTTGATGAAACTAACAAGCTTATTGTTGATAATCTTGAAGCAGGGAAGAGTGTTGTAAGGTTACACAGTGGCGATCCTTCACTCTACGGTTCCATTGTTGAGCAGATCGAGGAACTTAAGAAATTTGACGTAGTGGTTGAGATCATACCTGGTGTTTCTTCAGTATTTGCAACTGCAGCTGCATTGCAGACACAACTTACCTTAAATGATGTTTCAGAAACCCTTATAATTACACGCCCTGCAGGCAAGACCCTTGAAAAGGACCAGATAAAGGAACTCTCAAGGCACAACGCAACCATGGCTGTTTTCCTGGGAACCCAGAAGATAGAGCAGATCATGGAAAAGGTTGAATATGCACCTGATACTCCGGTTGCAGTGGTCTTCCATGCATCTTGGCCAGACCAGAAGATCATAAAGGGAACTGTGGCAGATATCGCCGGAAAGGTCAAGGAAGCAGGCATCATACGCTCTGCAATGATACTTATCGGTGGAGTCGTTGATCCTGTGAATTATGGAAATTACGGGAGGTCTTACTTATACGGAGTGGCACAAGAACCGCTATCATAACCTTTGAGAGAAATCTTGAGGTTGCAGAGCGCCTGGCAGGACATCTGAATGCTGATGTCCTGATCTACAATAAAAGCATATTCAAAAAAGCCTTCGAGCAGTATGATGTGATTGTGGCAGTATTTGCTACGGGTATTGTTGTGCGTGAGATTGCTCCTCTTATTGAGGATAAATGGAAGGATCCTGCAGTTATTGTAGTGGATTCTAATATGAATTTCGCAATTCCACTGCTTGGTGGTCATCATGGAGGCAATGAGGCCGTCAGGAAGATAGCTGAAATAGGTCCTGTTCCTGTTGTCACAACAGCCACGGAAGTGCACAATAGAAATTCTGTTGAAGGTATTGCCAAATCCCTTGGATGTGGTATTGTCAACAAAGCTTCTACTGTACAGGTGAACTGTGCTTTGCTTGAAGAGGATGTTGAAGTCCTTGAAATAAAGGGTCCTAAAATAGTCATTGTCGGGGACGATGTTTCGGTCCTGAAAAAAGAAAAGGCAGAAAACGTATGATCATAGGTATCGGAGCCCGAAGGGGTATCAACAGCCAGGAAGCAATCGATGCTATTAATAATGCACTTGTTGAAGCAGGTAGAAGTATCGATGATGTGCATGCTCTGGCATCTGCTAAATTAAAAGAGAACGAAGCGGGTCTTCATGAGGCAGCAGAAATTCTTGGAATTGGAATTACTTTCATTGATCATGATGAATTGAATACTTATGATGCGCCGTCAGCTTCGCAGGCAAAACGCTTCGGGCTTAGAGGTGTGGCAGAACCTGCTGCATTGGCGTTGTCGGAAAAAAAAGAATTGATACTAAGGAAGAAAGTATATGGAAGGGTCACAATCGCAATCGCAGAGTGAAGCAAAAGGAAAGCTTTACATTATTGGCATAGGTCCGGGTTCAGTCGAACAGCTAACCGTTAAGGCAAGAGATGTTATTCTCAGTTCAGATTACATCGTCGGAAACGGTACATATCTCGACCAGATGGCAAGTCTGCTGGACAAACAGGAGATCGTTCGCAGCTCCATGGGTAAGGAAGTTGACCGTTCACGCAAGGCAGTGGAACTTGCACAGGAAAACGTTGTTTCCATGATTAGCGGTGGAGATGCAAACATTTACGGCATGGCAGGTCTTGTCCTTGAAGTGGCAGAGCATGCAGATCTAAGTGTTGAGGTCGAGGTTCTGCCAGGTGTCACAGCTATCACAGCAGCAGCAAGTGTGCTGGGTGCACCTATTGTTAATGACATGTGTACCGTAAGTCTCAGTGACCTTCTGACTCCATGGGAAGTAATTGAGAAAAGGCTTGATGCAGCAGCATCCGCAGATTTTGTGATGTCACTGTACAATCCAAAGAGCCGCCAGCGCAAATCCAATTTCTCAAAGGCTATTGAGATTATCAGGCGCCATAAGGATGACTCAGTCCCTGTTGGTCTTGTGAAGAATGCCCTGAGGGATGAGGGTCAGGATTACATCGTTACTACCCTTGGCGAGGTTATGGAGCACAATGACTGGGTGGACATGAGCACTACCATTCTTATCACTACCAATGATTCCCGTATCTGGGAGTCCGAATACGGCAAGAAGATAATTACACCAAGGGGGTATCACAGGAAATATGACTACTAATTCCAAAAAGACAGACACAAGTATCGAAGAACTTGTAGAAATGACCACTGAGATCGACCCTGAACTTGTTGATATCTGTACCGACCTTGGGTCACAAACTGATGAAGCAAAGGCAATTTACATGACCAGTCGTAATATTGCTAAAAAACTCGTTGGTGATGATACGATCGAGGATAAAATAAAGCAGAGATGTGTTACCTCAACAGGTGACCCTGCAGTTGCAGACCTTATGCGTTTTGTTAATGATCCTATCAAAGCAGGCGTGGAAGCTATCAAAAAAGGTGCTCCCATTCTTGTTGATATCAACATGGTCAAGGCAGGGATTACCAAGAGAGGTCATAACTGTGAGATTATATGTGTACTTGACAAGGATGAGGATGCAGAACTTGCCCGCAAGTATGGTATTACAAGAACAGCAGCAGGTTTTTTGAAATGCAAAGACATACTGGAAGGTTCAATCGTGGCTATTGGTAATGCACCATCAGCTGCCTTTGCTGTTTGCAGAATGATCGAGCATGGCATCAAACCGGCAATTGTTATTGGTACACCTGTAGGTTTTGTAAATGCGGCAGAATCCAAGGAAGCAGTCAGAGCTGCACCGGTTCCATCCATTACATGTGTTGGAACACGTGGTGGAACTCCAATGACAGTTGCATGTGTCAATGAACTTGTAGCAATAGCAAATGATGATGAATGTATCATTGACTGAACAGACTTTATATTGAACTGTTCTAAACCTGTCTTATAGATGGGTATTTGTAGTGCTGGTACCCACCAGCTATACATCTTTTATGGCTGGAACTCTTAGATTTCAGGCTCTGTAGAAACCACCACTTGAATGGATCATGAGATCGTATATGCTTGTCATGATTGCGGATTATCAAATTTAGGAAAAACATCACTGCTTTCAATTAGCGTATGCAGAAAAAGAGTTGGAAGCAACAGATTATTTTATTCAACTTTTCGGATTGTGCCGGCTTTGCCGGACCCTCCGGGATGGTCTAAGTTAGTCATAACTTCCAATAATTATGAACTATTGTTCCCTGCAGCCTTGTGTTTCTAAAGCTTTACACAAAATCATTGATAAACAAAGAACAACACGACCATCCACCGCAGGCGGCACGTTCCTTTGCTCCTATCCTGAAGACTATTGAAATAATGCAGTTATTGAATACTACTGAGTTTAAAAATGGAATTTACAGGATTTCTACAGAGCCAGATTTCAGGCATTTCATCAGGAATACCCAAGCTGTATTCCTTTGCCCTCTGATTTTTTTATTTTATATGAGACGAGATTGTCAAATTAGTTTTTTACTCACCTGCATCATACATTCCGCTCTTAGCAATCCACGCAGTTACACGTATCCAGTTATCAATTATAGGATCATTTTCATTAAGAAGTCTGGAAAATGGTGGACTTTTATCTAAAGATAGCGTTTCCGGAATTCCTTTCATTGCTGCAAATGCAGCCATGATCCCGGGCTTTCCAGGAATCATACCCCACGAAATCTCATCAACAATATGTAATACAGAGGAAGTAGTACCAACAAGAGCAGGGTTTTTCGCCAGGTTCCTTAGCTGTTTGATAAATTCAAGTTCGTTTTTCTCTCCTTCCAGCATTGAAGCTACTTCCCAATATTTGTTCTCATCAACAGCAAACCTTTTTAGGCGCACCAGCATATCGCATTGAGAAAGAGGGGTCAGATCAGTTTGTTGTGCGAGTGCTTTCTGGGTGGCTTCGATGACGCACTTTCCAATGAGTTCTCCAAGTTTGGAGTGTTTTCCAGTATCTTTCGAATGATTAGTGCTCGTTTTGTCAGCCACAACAGCAATCATGTCTGTGCCTGAACCTGTAGCTATACCTTCTGAATATTTACTTGGGGCCATCAATTCCTGGATTGCAACGGTCTTGGCTTCAGTTGCTGTTACAACTGCATTAAGCATGGCGTATTGCGGGACATTTGCACCGATGAGTAAAATAATGTTGATGGTCCCAGGTATCATTTTAAACTGGCCATCTTCCTCATGGTAGGAGGCAGGATCTCCGGCTCTTCCTCCATTGATATCAATTCCTCCTGTGACAACAGCTGTTACCTCTAAATTCCGGAAACTATGAGTTGATATTGCCACATTTTCCATATTAGCTGCAGTCATCAGTCCGGTAGAGTATGAAGGTTCCAATCCCAGTCTTTCTGCAATAATGGCAGCATAAGCATCTATGCTTCCTCCTTCCAGGGAGTCTGCTTCATGGGAATCATCATTTTCATGGAGTACCTGATGATTATATATATGTCTCAGGTCTTCCTTGTATCCACCGTTTAACCATGAAGTGCTAAGTGTGCTTCTTCCCGGTGCTAATTCAACAATTATGGAATTGTTAAAACGGAACACCTGATCACCGTTAGAACTTTGCCATAAAAATTGTTTATCGTTTTCATAGCCAGGCTTTTTTTCTGTTGAAGCCTTATCTAACGATTCTTTTTCATTGCCTTTTCCACTCATATTTTATCATTTCCTCCGACTGGATCCTTTTTCTCAGTACTAAATATTAAGCCCGGTATAATCCTCATCTGCATCAATTACTTATAAAATTATACATTTGGTTATGGATATCATTCTAATTATATATTATGATATATTTAAAAATAATATGCGTGATCGACAATTAAGGCCGTTTAAAGTTGAAGATACTCATTACCTGCTGTAGCTTGATGGTGATTATTCAGCAGCTGAATACAAAGATTCTATCTCTGTGGAAAAAGTAGGATTCTTATCAAGTGGTTCCAGTAGAGGTATAACATAAAGGGAGTTTGTGATCTGGTTATTAACAATCTTCACGTCAATGTTATATGTGGTCTTTATGTTGGAGGGTGTCAGAACTTCTTCCGGGGTTCCATAGGATATTATGTCCCCATCCCTGATAAGGCATAGTTTATCACAATAGTATGCTGAAAGGTTAAGATCGTGCATTACAGCTATTACGATCATTCCTTTTCTGGAAGCATCTTTTACGAGATTCAATATGTCTATCTGGTTAGTGATGTCCAGGTGAGAGATCGGTTCATCCAGGAGCAGTATTTTTGGCTTCTGTGCAAGTGCACGGGCAATAATTACTTTTTGAAGTTCCCCACCACTTAACTGTGTAACGAATCTGTCTTTTAGATGAAATGTTTTAGTCCTTTTCATTGCATCCTGCACAATTTCCATATCCTCATGTGTTTCAGCACCTTTGATGTAAGGGGTGCGACCCATCAGGACAACATCTTCTACGCTAAACTCGAAGTCAATAGATATTACCTGGGATACCATGGCCATATTTTTTGCAATCTCCACGGTATTCATTGTATCAATACTTCTTCCATCGATCATTATGCTTCCTGAGCTTGGTTTTATGAGGCGGTTAATTGTCTTTACCAATGTGGTCTTGCCTGAACCATTTGGACCTATTATGCCTAAAAATTGCCCTTCTTCTGCACGAAGGCCCACTTCATTGAGTACCTGCCGATCGCCATAGCTGACGACAATATCCCTTACTTCAAGCATAGATGTTTTTCCTCCTTTTTCTCAGAAGGTATACAAAGAAAGGAGCTCCAAAAAGAGCGGTGATTATGCCTACAGGAAGGTCTACTCCCTGCAGGGATCCAACCCTTTCAAGTATTAACTGAAACAACATAATATCGCTTGACTCTAATACAGCCTGCATTTTGGTCGGAAAAGTCCTTGCAAAAGTATCTGATATCACCAGGAAAATCGCTCCTGCAAGAGTCGAAGCAGGCAGCAGGATCCTATGATCCGGGCCTATGATATTGCGCATTATGTGGGGAATGATAAGACCTACAAATCCTATTATACCGCTAACAGATACTGCTGCTGCGGTAATTAATGCAGAGAGGATCAGTATTTCTTTTTTTACATTTTCAACATTGACTCCCAGGGATTGTGCCTGCTCTTCACCCAGCAACATAATATTCAGGTTCCATGAGTGGCGATAGGATAATCCTATCCCTATAATCACCAGGATCATCGTTATCTTTACTTTAGCCCAGCCTGCATTCCAGAATCCTCCCATCATCCAGTAAATTATCTGGTGAAGTGATTCCGAGAAAAAAAGGAAAAATGATGTTAGTGCTGATAAAAAAAACCCAACTGCAATGCCTGCAAGAAGAAGCGTATCTACAGGAACCTTTCCTCCTATCTTTGATATATTATACACAACAAAGATTGTGATCGTGGCAACAATGAAGGATGTTATCTGTGTTGGTAAAAGTAGTGTAAAACCAATGGCTGCACCAAGTGCTGCTCCAGAAGAAATCCCTATGATATAAGGGTCAGCAAGAGGGTTTTTCAGCAGTCCCTGCATTGTACATCCTGCTGTTGCAAGTGCTGCTCCCACAAGTGCAGCAAGAATTACCCGAGGCAACCTGATTCCCATAATAATCATTTCCTGTCCATCGGTCCAGGTGCGTTCGTGTGAGATACTGCTGAAAAGATCCGCAAAACTAAAAGAACTGCCTGTAAGTGCCATTGCTCCAGACAAAATTCCTTCAATCATTTCGAGCAGATTTATGTAAATTATCTTTGCCGTCAGAAGTGCAGGAATGTAACTGCTTCCAATGGCGGTATTGCTTATCATTACCAGCAAAAGTGTTGCAGTCAGTACAAATATGAGGCTTCTTGCGGAACCATTAAACTTGGGCATTTTTCATATTCCTATGTTGAATCTGCTTTAGTATCGCTTGTGTATGATAGATCCAAGTATCAGTATGCAGCATGCGAAAAAGGCCTGGAATCCATTTGCCTGTGCATTTACATCTTTGTCTTCTTGGTCTATTTTTTCTTCCGCAGTATTTTTATTATCTGTTTCTACAAGGTCATCTTCAATCAGACTTGAATAAGTTTTTTCATTCCAGTCAGGTCCCATATATATATTTAGTTCTTTAAGTCCCTGAACTATCCTCGGACCAGATAATTCTATTATATTGGGATCATTTATTGGATATACCCTGTCATTTTTGATGGCGTCTAGTGTTGCAAAGGCTTCGTTCTTCTTTATATTATTCATTATTTGGTAGGATAATCCGCCCATGCCAGAACATATTATTATTTCCGGGTTTGCATCAACAACAGTTTCGATGGTAATAGTTGGCCAGTCACTTGCCTCAACAATATTTTTTCCACCGGCCATAGAGATCAGATCATCAAGGTAACTCTTTTTTCCTGCTGCAGTTATCGGTTCATCCCAAACTATATATAGTACTCTGGGTTTATCTTCATCAGATATGCCACTGGTACTTTCCTGTACTTCAGCGACAATCCGTTCCATATCATTGACTACACTCTCTGCAGTTTCTATGTTGTTTGTGACAGTTCCTAAAAGAAGTATGCTTTCTTCAATTTCATCTATAGTTTTTGGACTGGTGCTTATGGTTTGTATCTTAAGTTCTTTGAATTGTTCAACAGTTTCCTCACCATTTGCTTCATCATCAAGTATAACAAGATCAGGCTCCAGCTGTGCCACCGTTTCATAATTTAGAGTAGTGTACCTTCCGACTTTAGTCAGATTGGCGGCTTCAGGTGGATACTTGTCATCTTCCGTACCACCGACGACTTTATCACCGGCACCAATTGTAAATAGTATCTCAGTTATACTTGGCATAAGTGATACGATACGCTCCGGTTCCTTTTCAATGATGATGCTAGCACTCGATGAATCAGTGATACTTACAGGGTATTCCACTGTATTGTTATCTGATGCCAGGGTATTTGGTATAAGCAACAGAAATGTGATGATCAGGATAAAGAGAATTCTTTTTAGCATTATAGTTTCCTCAAGATCAATTTTGATGATATCTAATTAAGGTATATCTATAAAACAATTATGTTCTGTTTAGAATTGTTATCCTATTTAATGACAGATTGGAGTAGATTGTAAATTAAATATTCTTTCCTTCAATTATTAAGTGATGTGCCATTAAGTGATGTGCCCAAAAAACACATGGTTTTTACTTTCAGATAACTTCAATTGTTTTCAGGTTTGGCTTTCTGTCTTACATGAAACATTAGAATTTGCATTTTCCACAAAAAATAACCAAAATATACTATTTTTATTCAGAATAAGTATTTATTGTACGAGCAGAGTACTTTTGCCTGAGATATTTTAGGAATTATATGTTTTAACAGGAGGTATTGATTGAATAAGAAAATGAATATTTGTATTATAACTTTACTATTGGTCACTTGTTTTATAGCAATTGGTTGTGTGGATGATACGGATGATGATGTAGTAAACGCTACAAATGAACAAAATACAGGTAAATCAATAATCATTGGTTACCCGTCATGGGATGATGCTAAGGCTAATACTTTCGTACTGAAGCAGATACTCGAATCAGAAGGGTATGAAGTAGAAACCATTGCAGCCGACCTGGGAGCTATTTTTCAGGCCATAGCTCAGGATGATATTGATATTTACGCCAGTGCATGGTTACCAGCCACACACAAACCTTATTGGGATAAATATGGGGAAGATATAGAGTATGTTAATAATATATCTACAGATGCAAGATCCGGTCTTGTGGTTCCCACATATGTGACGATTGATTCTATCGATGAACTGCAGGAGAATAGGGATAAATTTGAGGGGAAGATCTATGGCATTGAACCTGGTGCAGGTATAATGCAGAATACTGAAAAGACAATTGAAGAATATGATCTTGACTATGAACTGCTTTCAAGCAGTACCGTAGGTATGTCCACAATACTTCAGGATTCTATCGATAATGAAGAATGGGTGGTCGTGACCCTCTGGCAGCCTCACTGGACATTTGCACGTATGGACCTTAAGTTTCTGGAAGACCCAAAAGGTAGCTTTGGAGGAACGGACAATATTACCATGCTTGCAAGAACAGGTTTCAAAGAAGAAAATCCAGGCGCATATGAAATAATCTCTGCATATGAAATGGATATTAATGATATATCATCCATCATGATCGACCTGGGTGAAGGTATGTCACCGGAAGATGCAGCAGCAAAATGGATACAGAACAACCCTGAAAAAGTCGATGATATGCTGGGTAAGTAAGGGATAGGGCAACCTTATCCTTTTTTTAATTTTCCTGATGCAAAAGATTCCTTCCTCTAATGTAATTTCAACAACATTTAGTTAATTGTGTAAATATCGTATTCCTTGCTCTTATTCTGCTACAGTTCTTTCAAATTTAATTTGAAAATATGATCAATGTCATGCAACACATCCATAATAATTGTTGACTTTAATTATCAGCAAAAAACCGAGGCCGGGATGAAAACAAAAGAAGTGATTGTATTGGAAATATCTATATTAAAATCTAAAAGGCCCTATTTATTGAATATTCCAGTGATGATATAGTAAAGAGAATGATTATTACATTGTAGTGGATGCTGCGTTCTCCATCAGCTGATGTGAATTTGTGAGCAAAGCCAGATGGGAGCCAATAAATGCTGCCCGTACGGACAGTACATATTTATTTTTAGCTGCTGCATGCTGTTGATCCTTCTGAAAAGCCGAAGCTTGTGGAACTGATCTTCTCCACAAGTTGGGCATTTCGTTTTTGATGTGCATCCTAACATTGAATGTCAAAGATGGGTTGTATTTCGATCACAGTTTCTTTTTCCCACCTACAATATACAAACAAGTTATCAGAACAGCGAAAGCCATGAGTCCTGAAAATCCGGGTGTTTCTTCTTCCTGTGCTGCCTGTGGAACATTTGCATTTTCTGCAGCAGCCTGGAAATCCTTGCTGCTTCCAATAGTGTATGAACCTGCATCTGGGGCTCTGTCATACAGTGTGCGGGCATCTTCATCCGGATTCAATTGTACTATTCCCGTTTCAAAATTCCTTATCTTAGCTCCGTAGTTGACGAGGGCTGTTTCGGCGTGCAAGTTCATATTCCCGTCATCGTTGCCCAGAAATACTGAAGGAATGCTCAGGTACATTTTGTTTCCCTGCATGGTGATCAGATGGGTTACTTCCTTTACTTCGAATTTCCCGGCAAATGTTCCAATCATACTGGCAGAGAGTTTTCCATTTTGCAGACTATAGATCAATGAATAGTCTTCTGTGTTATCCTGGTCCATATCAAAGAAAATGCTTGTGATCGCACCGTCATCAAGGTTCAAACTGCTGTAGGTGACAATTATCAGCATGTTATTTTCAGCGAATCCAGTTTCCATGGAAACGATCTCATCTCCATCATGTCCGAAACCTGTGGAATCAGATGCAGAGTCTGTGAATGTCACTCCGTCATTTCCATAACTGAGCAATGCTTTTATGTTTCCGTCTGAAGTATCAATCGCTCCGTTACCGTTGTCGGGAATGCTATCAATATCTCCTCCGAGGGCATCAGGTATCGTGAAGGAATCGACTGTCAGGTACATGTTCCCGTCATCATTTCCAAGTATTGTAAGTGGTATTCCAAGGTAAACCATGTTTCCTGATACTTTGAAAGTACCATCATTATAAGGAACTCCAAAAGGTCTTGTCGTTGTATCTGAATATCCCAGTTTTGCCAACTCGGAATCTGTATTTATCATTCTGATGGCTGCATCTGTGCCTATCAGGCTTCCTGCTGAGTACTCTATTCTGTAATCCACTCCGAATGTCGGTGGTGCTTGTTCCGTATTTGTAAAACCTGTGGCAAGTTGTTGGTCAATGTCAATGTTCACCCATCCGGTGATGTCCTCTCCATATGAAAAGGTGCTTGGCTCAACATTATTTGCATAGCTTATAACAAGGTTCAACATCCCATTTTTGACAGTTACGTCAATATTTTCTATGTCTGCAGCATCGCCGTCTCGTGTCCTGTCGGTTATCCATGTGTTGCTTGAAGCAGTTTGCGGTATTTTGACTTCTCCGGTTCCGGTATCAATGGCTCCGTAATCAGGTGCCCGGTCAAAATCGAGAGCTTTTACCATCTGGTTATGGACTGTGACGAAAACATCGGCATTTCCGTCATCATTGCCAAGCATCCACAGGGGCAACGTGATGTATATGGTATTTCCCTGGGCACGGATTCCAGAGTCTATCATGTCATCATTAAGTGTCGTGGTTATCATGGGGTCAGAGTAGATTATGCTCATATAACTGAACTGATACACATAATCTGCTCCATTGTTTGAATATCCTGTCAAAATATTTTGGTCTGTGTCAATGAAAACAGCTCCATAAAAACTATTATCTGCAATATCCTCGGCACATTTAATGATGATATTGAGATTGTTACCATCATTAGACACATCTAGTGAACTTATGTCAGGGGAGTAAAAATCTCCTGTCGTATCCGGGATGGAAGCCAACGATGTAGTTAACATACAAGTATAGATTATAACAAAAACTCCAGCTAATACCAATTTTCTAAATTTCAGTGTACCACCAACAAACTCTTTGTGCCAATTCATCCCAATTGACTTTAATAAAAACAATCGTTGGGTGGTATTTAACCCTTATGAAACTATTAGTTGTATTTACTGTATCATACGTATCCAATAATGTGGTTAGTGTAGACCATCCACAGTCCAACAATTATCAGTATTATTCCTGCCACTTTTTTCAGTTCAATGTCAAAGTCTGATAGTTTGTCAAACATGCTACCAGACAGTTTTGCTGAATAAGCAATGATGGTCATTGGGACAGCAAAGCCCATGGAATATATGAACAGAAGTGTAGTGCCGTATAGTACATCACTTTCAAGTGCCACTAATGTGAGTATAGAAGCAAGGATAGGTCCTACACATGGGATCCATACGATTCCAAGAGAAATACCAATTATAAGCCCGCCCAAAAGTCCCTTTCCTTCAATGTGGATCTTTCCGGTGTATTGTGAAAGAAAAGCGAAGCTGTCCTTTTCCATCAGCATTGAAAGCCCCATTAAAATTATTATAATTTCGGCCAGTATTCTGAGCTCATTGAGATGTGGCAATAAGTATTCTCCAAAGGCGGATACAGCAATGCCCATGGTCGTGAATGATATTGTAAGCCCCGTGATGATCGCAAAAGGCCGAAGCTTGCTTTCTCCTGTTGAGTAAGCGAGAACGATCGGAAGTAATGGAAGCACACAAGGGGAGAGTACACTCACGATCCCTGCAAAAAAAGCTGCAATTGGTGTAAGTGAACTAGCTTCCATCATATTCTTGTACCTGATAGTTATTGTCTGTACTCGATTGCTGAATCAAGCACACTTGTTAGTGTTTTCTTGTTTGTCAGGCCTATAAATCTTGCTTTATTCCTATCTGTAGTTGTCTGTCCGTTTTCTCCCATGTAGATGTAAGCGTTATCAGTTCTTTCAGCGATGACAAACGAGTCAGGAATGGAGTATACATTGAAACTAGCTGCAATAGCCCTCGTTTCTTGTGTATTTATATACATTACTGCAGCTTTGCCTTCATAGTCATTTGCTATGTCTGCCATAATGGGTTTCTGTGCAACACATGCGGGACAGGTGTCTGAACCAATTTCTACCAGAACCGGGCCTTTGGCGAGTGCATCATTTAATTCCTGGGAATTGTTTACAGTAATAATTGCACTATCTTCTGCAGATTTATTGTCACCCATGAGTCCTACAATGATAAAAAGCACTGCAATGATAATTACTACAGGCATGATTATTTTATTCATGGCACTCCATTTGTTCGTCTAATATAAAACGATATTGGTTTGTGTGTAATGCATACAAAACCATATATTAAAATATATAATTGATTTATTATTTTTGAAGGACTTTCCACTTAAGCAAGATTCCTTCTTCTATTTTTTCTGAATCCATTAACTCAAGTTTCAAAAGCTCTTTTTCCATAAATCCAGCACCGTCAATAAAACCAGGAGAGGTTTTTCCTCCGATTATCACGTTTCCCACGAAGGTATATATCTCGTCAACAAGTCCATTGGAAAGCATTCCCCAGTTAAGTGTTGCACCACCTTCCACCATTAACTGTTTAATACCACGCTCCTTAAGTTCTTGCATGGCTTCAGGAAGGTCTACTTTATCCTTTCCGGCTACGATTATCTCGCCTTTTTCTTTAAGCTCAGCTATTTTTTTAGGAGGGGCTGATTCCGAAACAATTATAATCCGCTTTCCTTTTCCCTTTATAAAAATATCTGCACCAATGGGTGTTCTGGCATTGCTGTCTACAATAATTCTCACAGGATTCTCATCAAGGCCTGCTTTAATCCTTTTATCCTGAAGTTCGGGAGATTTTACAGTCAGACTTGGATCATCTGCAAGAACCGTCCCAATACCTACCATGATGGCATCAGACCCTGCACGTAGTTGATCCATGCGCTTAAAATCGATATTGCCGGATATTTTAATCTGCTTTCTTTCCTTTGTGGAAATTTTGCCGTCAGCCGACATTGCTGAATTTATGAATATGAATGGACGTTCCATAAGAATCATTTAAATGAAAAAATTGCAGGTAATTAATACCCAATAATAAATTGTATTTTAATTCAACTTTGTGATAGCCTGCATGATGTTACGATCACGTAGAAGTCCAAGGAATCTCTGGTTAGCATTGACAATTGGTATCTGGTCTATCTTGCCCCTCTTCATCTTCAATGCGCATTCACTAACGCCTGATATATAAGCGGCTTTTACAACATTTGCGACCATTATGTCTTTTACAGGAATGTCAGGAACTTTTACTTTTGAAACACTGTAATAAATGCTCAAGGTATCTCTTATGGATTCCCATGTCCATTCATCATCATCTGAACCACTGGACATATCAGACATTTCCACAGAATCTTCAATTATACTAACATTTATGATGTCCCTGTCTGTAATTATGCCTACTACTTCAAGGTTACTGTCTATGACTGGAGCTGCCTTTGATTTTGCAAGTTCCATTATTCTGGCTGCAACACTTAATGGTGTATCTGTCCACACCGGAACAACAGTTGGATTGAGGTACTGCCCAACATGATCATCAATGCCCATATCTGCAATAGCTGCAATAATATCTGCAACGGAAATAATCCCAATTAATTTATCATCATTCACTACAGGAAGTCTTCTGATGTTGTTATCCAGAAGTAGCTTTGATGCAACTGTTATATCTGAGTCAGGATCTATTACTATAGGATCGCGTGTCATTAAAAGTGCTAATTGCTCCTCTTCCGGATTTTTTAGAAGATTAGCCCTGCTGACAATTCCTACTACCTTCCCATCTTTTAGTACAGGCATTCCCGATACCTTTTTATCTTTCAGCAGAACATGGACTTCGTCTCTTGAGCCTGGAATAGTTGCATACGCAACGTCTGTCTTCATTATCTCTGAGACTTTGATGTTTTTTGGCATGTTAGAACTCCCTACTCTTTTTCATCGGATTCGCCCCGTACTACAAGTACAGGTACTTTTGAGTTTCTTGTAACTTTTTCTGCTACGCTACCAAGTAAAAATCGGTCTAATCCGCTCTTTCCGAGGGTTCCCATTACTATCAGGTCTATATTGTTACTATCAGCAAATTCAATGATCTCATGACTCGGGTTTCCTTCAAGGGTCACCGTTTCAAACTCAATACCTATGTCTTCTGCCATCTTTTGAACTGATTGGGTTGCAGCATTTGCTTCCTGTTCAAGGAGCTCATACATCATTTCCCATCCTGAATCCATTGGGATAGAGGCAAAAGCTGCAGTATCTACAACATATCCTGCATATAATTTTGCACCACTCAATTTTGCAATTTCGATACTGTGGTTAACTGCTTTCTTGTTTTGTGCGGATCCATCGGTCGCAATAAAAATATTTTTGTACAAAGCACTTGTCATTGTCCCTCTCCTTTGTGAATATATCCCAATTATATCATCACAGATAATATATCATCAGGTCGCCCTCTTCTTACAATGCCACTGATCGGGTCTTTTATACCTGTGAGATTATTTGAATTACCATTAATGATCATTATTTTTGCTATATTCCCTTCCTGAATATAGCCGGGTGCTTCCAGTCCCAATATTGTTGCACCCATAAGCGTACACATCATAAATACTTGTCTGTCATCTATTCCAAAAATTTTAGACAAAAATTCCATTTCAGAAAACATATTGACTGAATTGAGCATTACATTGTCGGTCCCAACTGCGATTTTTATTCCCATGTCCAGCATTTTTACAATAGGTGCCATCCCTACTCCGGTTATAAAGTTAGATCTTGGACAAACTACAATAGGTATATCCATATCTGCAACTTCATGGAGGTCCTTTTTGGTTGCCTGGGTCATATGTATCAGGATATCCGGGTCAAGAGATAATGCTTTATCAATGTCATTTCGACTGTTTTCTCCTGCATGTACTGCAAAGGTCTTGCCCATCTTTAGAGAATACTGCCTTGCTGTTTTCAGGATTTCCATGTCTATGTCATTCGTACCACTCATTCCAAGTCCGTCTGCATTTCCAAGCAGCTCTTCAAGTTCTCCTGCGATGTATTTTTCTCCTCCGTTGTTTGCTGGTCTTCCAAAGATACTTGCAAGTACATCTGATGATTCCAGTGCTTCTTTTAGTGCAAGCACTCCCTTTGTGCCACCTTCCCTAAAATCCGCAAATGCATATGTGCCGGTGTCGTTCATGTCCTGGATGCTGTTCTTCATTGCATCCGCAATTTTCCAGTGTGGCGTAGTATTCAATATCCGGTGCTTCAGTCCGTGTGGTGGTTGAACCAGCTGACTAAGGTCTTTTTTGACATAATGTCCATGCAAATTTCCAAGCACAGGGTCTTTACAGACCGAATCTCCTATGTGGGTATGAGCGTTAACAAAACAGGGTGCAATGATATTTCCGGACTCATTCTTTTTTTCGTGAACTTCCTTGATGATGCCATCCTCTATTACGATGTAACCTTCAATGACTTCTGCTTCAGGACCGTAAATTATTTTCCCGTGTATCGTCTGTTCGCATTGCATAGCTACTTCTTTATGGACTTTATCATTTATAAGCATTTAAAAAGTGATCAGACATTAGATCGACAGACATACATGAATATATAAGGGAGCATGGTCTAGTGGGAACTCCAAAACGAAAATGAGTGAATAAAATGCTTAAAATAAAAGGACATGAAATTGGTTCAGTGCTTGTTAAGGGTGCTAGTAACAGAAGGGCTATACAATTTCAGAATAATATTATTACGATTCTAAAAAAGATCGGAGTTAATGAGAATGACATTGATATCCCTCTTGAGCGCATGGCAATAAAAAAAGCTAAAGCTTCTGCAACCTGGTGGATATCCGATTATCGCATGCATTACAGCCATAATATGCAAAAGAATTATGTAGAGAATCTCTATGTTCTATCCAGAGTAATTGAGCTTGAAGCAAACCGGGTTCTTTCCAAAGAGAACACATTATCAGAGTTCATATCAGAGTTCAAAGAGGATAAGGATGTTTACAATAAACGTCAGGATGCACGAGAATTCTTTGGCTGTGAACACGATGAGACTGATTTTACAGTAATCAATGAAAAGTATAAGATGCTGTCAAAAGAGTTGCACCCGGACAAACCAAGTGGAGACCTTGAGAAATTCAAGCAGTTAAACGTTGCACACAAGATATTGAAGAGAGAATTGACATAACTTTTTCCTTCTTTTTTTGTTAGAATTATATTTAGTTCAATTAATAGCTCTTGATTTGATGGGAGAATTTTGCTTAAAGCTACATTGTTAAAAGGTTTTGAAAATCGTTGTTAGAACTTTGATTTTTGGTAATGGCAATAGCTGAAAACACAACAACAGTTAAAATCATGGCTCTGTAGAAATCCTGTAAATTCCATTTTAAAACTCAGTAGTATTCAATAACTGCATTATTTCAATGTTTTTCAGGATAGAAGCAAAGGAACGTGCCGCCTACGGCGGGTGCTTGCATTGTTCTTTATTTGTCAATGACCTTGTATAAAGCTTCAGAAACACAAGGTTGCAAAGAATAATAATTTATAACAATTGGAAGTCATGACTAAATAAACAAAACCATCCCGGAGGGTCGGGAGGGTCCGGTGAAGCCGGCACAATCCGAAAAGTTGAATAAAATAATCTGTTGCTTCCAACTCTTTTTTGCATACGCTAATTTAAAGCAGTGATGTTTTCTACAGAGCCAACGAATCATAAAATAAAATATCCAGATGAGAATTCCACAACCGCAATCTCATACTTTTTTAACTTTCACCAGGAAATCATTGCTATAATCCATATATCCTTCCTGCATCACCTTGACAGAAAGGTATCCTTCTGTTTTCCCCTGCGGCAGGGAAATGTCCAGCAGTTTATAATGGAATTCACCATTGCCATCAGTGACACCACCTACAACCTTTTTTCTGTCCGGCCCCCAGATTATTACATTAGCAGCTCCAACCGGCTTTCTGTCACTGTCAAATACACTTACTACAAGCTCAGGAGAATCACATACGGCCCCGCTCATATTGAAACTGCTGCAATTTGAAGCAGCGAACATTGAACCCGGAACAAATGGAGTGCTCATGATCGAAGCAAGTATCACGTAAATACCGATCATCCCAATTATCGTGAGCACCACGATCCTTATTGGAAGCCCTATTGATGCGGATTCATCAGATAACATAAGAATCATAAAATAAAATAGCTATCAGGATCATGAAGTCCTGACAACTATTACAGCATCTGTCTTTTCGAAATCATAGAAGCCATTAGCTGAGATCGTAAGATCCAGAGTTCCCTCGTTCTGGTTGGAACCAAGGCTTACAGATGAACTACTACTTGTTGTACTAAGAGAGCAATTACCATAGTTATCCGTGATACCTGTTGCTACACCACCAAGTCCACGTAAGATAACATTGGCATCCCTTACAGGATAACCGTCAGGATCGGATACGCAAATATCAACATCGACGTCAAATGGGGAATTTGCTACGGTTGAATCCACAATAATAGTGTTACCGGGATTTTGTCCTGCACTTACCTCGCCTGATTGAATAATATTCACAGACATATTCTTAGTTGGAGGAGGGATTATTGCCACAAGTGCCGCAAGGGCAACCATACCAACCACCAGCATTACAACGATATTGATAGGAAGCTCAATTGCCCTATCGTCATTAAACAGTTTTTCAAGAATAGTCAAAAAATCACCGAATACAAGGAGAAGCACATCAGATATAAATTTATTGTTTTGCTTCTGATTTTTATATTGTATGCTGAATAATTTAGATGAAAAACATATGCTATAGACATTGTAATTTGGAAGAATTTGACAATGCAAAGAACATCATAGAATTAAAAAAACCATGGATTATTTCTGCTTCTTTTTTCCATGAAGATGTTCTAGCCTATTCATTCTTACTCCTAGGCACATGGCAGGAGGTTTCAAATATATAGAAGAAATTTGAAACGCTTGATTGCTTGCTTTTTTGAAAAAGAAGACTCATATGAGATCAAGTAATCATGTCCATCAAAAACCCACATCGTAACATTCATGTATCAAAGCATTCTTTAATTCACACATGAAAAAGATGGTCATCATCGATTACGGACTTGGCAATCTCAGAAGTGTCCGCAGAGGACTGGAACACGCAGGTGCCAGCGTACTCATATCAAGCGACCCTAAAGAGATAAAAGGTGCAGACGGAGTCATTCTTCCGGGAGTCGGCGCATTCAGGGATGCAATGAAGAACGTAGAGAAACTACGAAGCACTATCGATGAGTATCTTGCTTCAGGCAAACCAATGCTTGGGATATGCCTGGGACAGCAGATGATGATGAGCAGATCAGAGGAAGGCGGCGTCACAGAAGGTCTTGGCCTTATCAAGGGTCAGGTTATCAGATTCCCGCACTGTGGCCTTAAAGTTCCGCACATGGGCTGGAACTCAATCAAAATAACGCAGCAACACCCTCTTTTTGAAGGCATACCCGATGAGTCCTTTGTTTATTTTGTCCACTCATACTACGTGGACACAGAAGAGAAGAACACGCTTGTATCATGTGATTATGGCACAAAATTTGCAGGCGCCGTGATCAATGATGCAGCTAATGTCATAGGCACCCAGTTCCATCCTGAAAAAAGCGGTGTTCTGGGCCTTAAGATCTTGAAGAATTTTGTTAATATGTGCTAAAGAGATGATAAGATGGATATCGAAGGCTACGCAAAAAGAGGGCTTAAAAACAACGAGTCTGACATCGAAGACAAACTCACAGCCAGAATACTTGAAGTAAAGAAGACAAGTCCGCAGCATGCACGCAAACTCGCACAGGCAACCATCACTGAAGCCAGAGCTACCCTTAATCTGAAGGGAGATGTACTTGAACCCACAGTTTCAGGTCTGACAATGGGAGAGTTTGGCGTCGGCTCCAGAGGTCTTGGAGACTTTTACACTCATGAAAAAATAGCACAGATCATCGGAAAGACCGGAGCAGTCGTTGACAGCACCCATCTTGATGACTCAGGAGTTGTCAAAACAGAAGGGGGAGAATATGTGATCCTCACTGTTGACGGCATGCATTCCAGGCTTAGCGATTACTCGTTCCTTGCAGGATTCCACGTTGCAAGGGCAGCACTGCGTGATGTATATGCCATGGGTTCAAGACCCATTGCAATGCTCTCAGACATCCATGTGGCCGATGATGGTGATGTAGGGAAGATCTTTGACCACATAGCAGGTATAACCGCAGTTTCCGAGCTATCGGGCATCCCACTCATAACAGGCAGCACCCTGAGAATAGGCGGAGATATGGTAATAGGCGAGCGTATGACAGGAGCAGTCGGTGCCGTAGGAGTTGCAGCAGACCTGACATCACGTGAGCAGACAAAAGTTGGAGACGTTATACTCATGACAGAGGGAGCAGGTGGCGGAACTATATCCACAACAGCGCTCTATTATGAAATGCATGATGTTGTGGATGAAACTATCAATATAAAGTTCCTGGAAGCATGCGATAAGCTCCTGGAGTCCGGTCTTGTGAAACATATCCATGCAATGACAGATGTCACAAATGGTGGCGTCCGAGGAGATGCAAAAGAAATATCCAGAACAGCAGGCGTTAAACTTGTATTCGAAGAGAAGCACATGAGAAAACTTGTAAATCCGGTAGTTCTTGAGATGCTTGAATCCCTGGAAATTGATTATCTTGGAGTTTCCCTTGATGCTTTGCTCATAATTGCACCTGAAGAATATGCCGAAGACATAATGAAGACCATACGAAGTGCAGATGTAGATATTGCTGTTATCGGAAAAGTAGTGGAAGGCACAGGTGCTGAAATAACAATTGATGGAGAGCTCAGAGATTTCACACCACGCTTCAGGGAATCAGCATATACACCCATCAAGAAGATGATAGGTGAGCAGAACCCACGTGACTACGATGAAATGAAAAAAGCAATTGATACAGCAGCGCTCAATGCTATCGAAAAGAAAAGACGGATCATAGAAATGGTAAAAAGAAAATAGAAAGGTTTTGCCTCTCTTATTTTCCTTATATTACTTATCTAATTCACCTTCATTTTCTAATTTCTCAACTACAAGCACCACACCATCTTTTTCAATTATCATCACTTTATCACCTTTTTCAATTAGATCTGATGAGCGTGCTTTCCAGTATTGTCCACGATGAAGGATATAGCCTTCCTGACCATTGCCAATGGGCTCAACGGCCTGCGCACTGTTACCAATCAGTTCACCGAACAACGGTCGTTTCTTTCTGACCTCAAGCACCTTGTAAATGACAAAAACAAGGAAAAGCCCCAGGACAATGGTGGGAGCTGCCACTGAGATGATCAGCGTCCTCTGGAATGCAGCTGGTGTGTAGTTGCGGGGGAAATCCGTAGGCGCCAGCAGTATACTGCCAGCAATTATGCATACAAACCCCGCTATTCCAAAAACCCCGAAACCCGGCGCTTGGAATTCCAGCACAAGCAGGATCACACCCACGATTATGAGGAACAGAGCACCGATATTGACATCAAAACCAGTGCCAACCAGCCCAAGAGCAATGGCAACTATACCGAAAAGCTCTGCACCAAAACCTGGATTTGAAATACCCAGTATTATCGCATAGACTCCAAGAAGCAGAAGCAACGAGGAAACGATAGGATTTGAGATGATATTCATGAATGCAAGGCGCAGAGACGGTTCATAATAAGTTATGTCTGCACCCTCTGTATTAAGCACTCTTTCTTTGATCTCTACCCCATCAACCTGTGACATCAGATCCTCTATTGAAGGAGAAACATACTCAATAACATCATACTCAAGAGCAGTATCCGCACCAAGATTGAGATTCTCGGTGATAAACTCCTCTGCAGCCGTCTGATTACGACCGTGCTGCTTCGCATTTTCAGTAGCCCTTTTCACAAGAGCATTGACGATCTTTGTCTCTTCAACCGGTTCAGAACCGGTGGCTGTTACAGTGACCGGCTGCGCAGAACCTATGATAGTGTATGGCGCCATTGCAGCGATATCCGTACTTATCAAAATAAGAGTTCCTGCAGACCACGCTTTCGTTCCTTCGGGATAGACGAATCCTATCACAGGGACATCGCTTGCAGCAATCTGTTCAATGATATTAAGAGTTTCATCCAGCCCCCCACCGGGAGTGTTTAGGGTGATAACAAGGGCTTCATAACCATCATTCTCTGCAAATGCTATGGCATCAGCTACAATATCGTCAGAGACCGGGGTGATTGAATCTGAGATATCAAGAACCAGTACTTTCTCCTGTCCGGCAGCACAGCCAACAACACTGAGCAGGGACAGGATCAAAATAGAAAAAAGAAAAGTGCTCAGAAATGACCGGCACTTGTATCTCATATTTCCCCCTTTCACTCCTTCTTAGTTACAGCTTTTGAAAGTGCCGCTATATTCCCAACCTCGGTGGAGTTGGCTACAATGATCATATTCCTTTCCCTTGCTATTTCGGCATAAGTCTGAAGTTCCCTGAGTTTGATAGCAACGGGCACTTCCTGGTACAGACGTGCAGCATCCTTCATCTTTGTAGCTGCAATGAACTCACCATCTGCAAGTATGATACGGGATCGTTTTTCACGCTCTGCCTCTGCCTGTTTTGCAATTGCACGCAACATGGTATCGTCAATGCTCACATCTCTTAAAGTAACACTTGTAACCTTGATACCCCAGGGATCAGTAGAAACATCCAGCTGTTCCTGAATACTCTTGTTGATATCATCCCTTTTAGAAAGTACATCATCAAGCTCTATCTGGCCAATAACATCACGCAATGTTGTCTGTGAAAGCATGGCTGTTGCATATTTGAAGTTCTCAACTTCATTGACAGCCCTTGACGGGTCAATTACCTGGTAATATACTACAGCGTCAACAGCTACTGTTACGTTATCCTTGGTTATGACCGCCTGTTTGGGTACATCAATAGTAACAACACGCAGGTCGATCTTCACAACCGTATCGATTATAGGGATGATCAGAAACAGACCAGGACCTTTTATCCCACTTAATCTTCCCAGACGGAAGATAACCACGCGTTCATATTCATTTACAATCTTGATAGCTTTGGATAGTATAATAACTGCCACAATAGCTAAAGGTAAAATAAAATCAACTAAAGCCATATAAACACTCTCCTGAATAATTTTAAGTATATTTAATATAAAGAGTCTGCTTCTTAAGAATATATCGGTGACTAACAGGAAAGAGTTAAGAATAATACAAGAAAAGAACAAAAAACAGAAGATTGATTTTTATAGAAGGCTGGGTCTGAATTCTTGTTTGAGGGGAATCTACACGAAAGCATGAAAGCTGTTATTATTATTGAAATAACATTTCAGACCCAACAAATTATAGAATTCGTTTATCGTTTATTAATGTGATTGATTTTGATGTTAATAATTTCAAACAAGGATTTCAAAACGATAGCAAACAAACAAACAAACAAACAAACAAACAAACAAACAAACAAACAAACAAACAAACAAACAAACAAACAATATAAAAATAAAACTTATGATTGTAGGCCTATTTTATATATTGAATACAAGCAAACACATAAATCCAACATATACCATTTAATTAGATACAATGAGCGAGAAATGTAAGGATTGCAACGGAAAAGGTTATAGTGTCACTGGCACTGACAAATGCCCGGAATGCAAAGGAACTGGAAAATCAAAGTCAGTAGACTTTATGAAACTTTCTGAAAAAGATATGGCCAGCTTTTTGGAGAATGGCTCTTCCTGTACTAACTGCGGAGGAAGCGGAAAGATAGAGCAAAGAAAGACATGTACTGCATGCTCTGGAAAAGGTATTTTTTACAAGTGTAAGATATGTGGAACATCTATAGACAGGCTTTACGAAGGAAATGAAGTTTGTTCCTCATGTGCTAAAAAACAGATAGTGTACAAACTTGATAACTCATGCACCCTGGATGAACTTGAAGTTGGTAATATGTACCATTCGGTTGTCAGGAACATTGCGGAATTCGGAGTTTTCGTTGACCTCAATTCCAACCTCAGGGGGCTTATACATTCAAGCAATATGAGTGGACCACTGGAAGTTGGAGAAGCTGTAATTGTAGGCCTCAAGGAAATAAAACCAAGAGGCAAAATGGATCTTGTGCCTCGTAAGCTCAAAGAATACGAGACCATGGAACTTGAAAAGGACCTCCCAATAAAGCTTGCAAGCCAGGTTAGCCAGATGGTGGGCAAAAAGGTAAAGATCCAGGGAGAGATCATTCAGGTCAAGCAAACAGCAGGACCAACTATATTTACTATTGCTGATGAAACAGGGCAAGTTTCAGGTGCTGCTTTTGAGAGTGCCGGTGAAAGAGCATACCCTCAAATAGACTCTGGCATGATAATCGCAGCTACCGGGGAGATCACTTCCCGTGGAGACGGTGTGCAGCTTGAGATCCAGAGCCTCAAAAGACTAACGGGACCACAAGAAACAGAGATACTCCAGCGCATAGAAGCTGCTATTGATAGCAGGGCAGAACCCCATGTGATCGAATACATGGTTGAGAGTGAGGTTCTTGAAAAACTTCGACCTGCCATGAAGAAGGTTGCAAAGGAAATAAGGAAGGCAATAATCAAATCCACTCCGATCCTCCTGCGTCATCATGCCGATGCAGATGGGATGACAGCGGCACTGGCCATTGAGAAAGCCATTACCCCACTCATAAGAGAAGTGAACGGACAGGATGGAGAATATCACTTTTACAGACGTGCGCCTTCAAAAGCACCTTTCTACGAGGTAATGGATGTTGTGCGTGATATTAGTTATGCCCTTGAGGATGTTGCAAGACACGGGCAGAAGATGCCACTGATCGTAAGTGTGGACAACGGATCTACCATGGAAGACGTACCTGCAATGAAACAGGCAAATGTATACGGCATCAGGATGATAGTAGTAGACCACCACCATCCGGATGAGGAAGTAGACAAGTATCTAATTGCCCACGTCAACCCCGCACATGTGGGAGGAGATTTCGGCATGACAGCTGGTATGCTCTGTACCGAGGTCGCACGTATGATAAATATCAATGTGGAAAAGGAAATAGACCACCTTCCAGCTGTGGCAGCTGTTGGAGATCGTTCGGAAGCAGAAGAAGCAAAGAGATACATAGAGATGGTATCTGACAGGTATACTCTTCAGGACCTCAAGAATATGGCACTTGCGCTTGATTTCCAGGCATACTGGCTTAAATTCAATAACGGAAAAGGCATCATTGATGATATACTGGACTTTGGTGACCACACGATACACAAGAACCTGGTCAAGCTACTTTGTGAGCAGGCAAATGAAATGATATCCGAGCAACTGGATGTCTGCATGTCACATGTGAAAACCCAGGACCTTCCAAACGGAGCCATCCTTAATGTACTGGATGTTGAGAACTATGCTCACAAATTCACATTTCCACCACCAGGAAAGACATCAGGAGAAGTCCACGATAAATTATGCAAAAGGTTTGAAGGCAAACCTGTCATAACCATTGGATTTGGACCGGATTTTGCAGTCATCCGCTCAAAGGGTGTCAAAATGAATATACCACAGATGGTCAGGGAACTCCATGGAGAAGTAAAAGGCGGTGGAGTCAATGGTGGAGGACACCTTGTGGTGGGAAGTATAAAATTCGTAGAAGGTATGCGCACAGAAGTGCTCTCAAAACTGGTAGAAAAAATAGGAGCCGTAGGAGTTGAATAACTCCTACATTAATCTGTTGACCTTAAATTTTTTTTTATATTCAGTCCACACGTACAATACTTACAAGAGCATGCACCGGAACCTCTGAAACTGATTCAGAACCGCTCTTGTCCACAAGCACTGCAATTGCAACAGGTTTTGCACCTGATTTTCTGAGGTGAGCAACAACATCATTCATAGTTGTGCCAGTGGTTATGACATCATCCACAATGATACAGCTCTTTCCTTTGATGCCTGCAAAGTTCCTGCTAAATGCACCATTCAACTTGGACTCATCATTACGCTTGACATGGGTATGGTACACTGATAGCTCAGTACCCATTTCTTCTGCCATAAGGCTTGCAAGTGGAACCCCGCTAAGACCAATACCAACCACCATATCGATACCACTGCCTGATTCTCCTGCGGTGTCAAGTACCATATCACACATGGCAATTCCAAGATGACGCATCCTGTAAGGACTCTTTCCAATGCTGCTCCAGTTAACTGAAATGTCCTTTGGAGCAGGAGAGACTTCCTCCTTCTTTCCACGAGTCAAGAGCCAGGTAACGGTCTCCCGGGAAACGTTAAGTTCATCTGCAATTTGTTTTGTGACAAGACCATTTGCCTGCAATTCAAGGGCTTTTTGGATTAATTTATCAATATTCTTCATATGAATTCCCACATGTTCATGTATTATTATAATTTATTATATAACAACAGAGGTGTTATATTTTTCTCTTGCGCTTTTTCTTAAGTGCAGAACCACAAACCGGACATACTTCACCCCTATCAAAACGTTTTCGACAACCTACACATTCTTTTTGCCATACCAGCACATCCTTTATCTTTTTCTGGGCCACAGGTTTTACTTCTATACCCAATACCCTGGCAACGTTCTGAACTGCATAGTCATCTGTTAAAAGGACTGAACTTTCCTTATATTCAAGCGCCTTGGCAAGAATATCAATATCAGTTAAGGATAATTCATCACAGTCCATTGTCTTTTTTGCGATCTTCAGCACATTCTCACGAAAACCATCCTCCGGCATTTCCACACGTGCCCCACTTTCACGGGCGAGCTCAAAACGCATGGATGCTTCATTGCTTTTGAGTTCATTGACAACTGAAGGTATAGTGATTATCCTGTGAGATTTGATTCCAGTCCCCATTATAAAGACTGCAGAATCTGCAATGTAATATTCCATGTAATAGCAAATACATGCTGAACATAGATTAATTCTTTGTCAGTTTCAAAAATGGATGCTTTTCTATCCTCTGGAAAATATGAGAGTAATAATAATAATGATAATAATAATATACAACATATAATTAGCATTGTATAAAGAAGATGGGAAATGATAAGTCATGACAAGAATATCAAGTGGAAATATTGACTTGGATAAAAGATTACAGGGAGGCTTATCTGAAAGAGAGTGTATTCTTATAACAGGAGAACCAGGGACAGGTAAAACTATTTTTAGCATCCAATACCTTTACAACGCATGCAAACAAGGAAAGAAATGTGCAATGATAGCAACTGAAGAGACTCCGGAGAAAATAATCACTCATGCTAAAGCACTTGGATTTGATCTTGAACCTTTTGTGCAGAGCAAGCAGCTTTCTATGTTACACTTCCTTGAAATGAGAGCAAAAAATGTAACTGGTGGATACAACAATGTCACCATGTATGCAGACGACCTGAACAACATTGGACATATCATCCCGAAAGATACTGAGGTGGTCGTTCTTGATAACATGGCACTTTTTCAATAGGAATGGAATTGAAAACATTTAAAGACAAAATTGAGAGATTGGCATATGTACTGTCAAATCAAAAACGGACATCCCTTATGGTAATGGATGCAACTGCACACGAACTCACACACCGCATAGCTGAGTACTCCACCCATGGAACGATCAGGTTGATAACAAAAAAAAACCCATATACCGGCAAAATGGAACGCTTCATGTATATACCCAAGATGAGAGGAACAAAGATCTCACTGGATATTATTAACTACGATATAAGTGAAGAAGGTATCAAGCTATTCCCACCTAAGCCTAACAGATAAGTATATTTGACAATATTCCTAATTTAATACCGGCAGGCGTTATGAAATGGACATATCAAAGGCTAAAGATAGCATCGTTGGATTCATCCGGGAAAAAATAAAGGAAGCAGACGTACAAGGCGCAGTAGTAGGTATCAGTGGAGGCATTGATTCTGCTCTGACAGCTTACCTGACAGTTGAAGCCCTTGGTAAAGATAATGTCCTTGGCATACACATGCCAGAGCTTAGCCTGACACCTGCAGAAGATGTACTCGATGCCAGCGAAGTAGCAAACAGACTGGGAATCGAGCTTAAGACTGTAAATATATCAGAGATCCTTTCTGCATATCTGAACACAATTCCTGAAAGCTCTGCTTCCAGCTCACATGCCAATGGAAATCTCAAAGCCAGAATACGTATGTCTGTTCTTTATTATTATGCGAACATGATGTCAAGGATGGTCATGGGGACCGGTAACAAGACAGAGATCCTTTTAGGATATTTCACAAAATACGGGGATGGAGGAGTTGATATTGAACCAATAGGTGATCTCTATAAAACAGAGGTCAAAGAGATGTCAGCACTCATGGGGATTCCTGAAGAGATTATCACAAAGGCCCCTTCGGCAAGATTGTGGGCAGACCAGACCGACGAGGATGAACTTGGCATCACATATGAACTGCTTGACAGGTTCCTTGTTCTTTTACTGGAAGGAGAAAGCCCGGAGATTGCACAGAATACACTTGGCCTGACAGTCACCCAGAGAGATTCGGTGCTAAAACGCATCCATGTAAACCTTCACAAACAAAAAACTCCTGCAATAGCAGAACTTAACTCCTTTAGATGAGCAAAGATAATGATCATCTGCTCGGGAAAAAGGGCAGATCCTCTTCTTCAAATCTTAGAAGCTGCTTTGCAAGATGCCTTCTTGCACATGGTGGTACTTCATAGAATCCGGCTTCAATTTCCCTTTTCACTTCTGATCGCTCTGTAAGATCAGACTTTGTGCCACATTTTTTGCATCTATAGCCCTGACCAGAGCCGGCAGATTTCATTCTCTTTCCACAGGAATTGCATAGTGGATTTTTGATCTCATATTTTGGAGAAAGCCTGCGTATCTTTATTTTTTCAATGTTAACTGTTCTTTCAGTAACGCTACCATAGACAGCAACCATATCACCAGGGATTAGTTTGCGTATAATTTCCCTGAAATTCTTTGTAGGTTCAAATGCAGCACAGTCAATTGTATCCCCAACAGCATCCTTTAGAGAAAATATTGTATGCCCTCCCCTGATTGTCTTTGCTTCGCAAAGGACCACTCCTTCCAGAATATAAGAATGCATTTCCTGGATATCACTGATTGTTGATACCGGGATAAGATGCATATCAGTACCTTGATTTGTCTTATAAATGCACACACGCTCTACCGACTCGGAATTAACAAAGGATGCAGCCTTTTCCACAGAAGATGTATTCCTTCCCCTTATTCCGTAAAGAACAGGATCGCCAGAGTGAGGTACGCAAACCACCATGTTATTTTTCATATCAACGCTGTCCCATGTATCGGGATATGTCTGTACATCAGCTTCAAAGAGAGAAGCTTCATCAACACAGCGCTGGGTACCCCATACGTCCGCTTCTCTGTATGCAAGATACTCATATGTATGATCCCAATCAGGACTTAGAATTGCACCACAGGCAGAAAGAGCACCGATAAGTCCACGGCCATTCTTGAATGCTTCAAAAGTGATATCAAGTCCTAAAGCCAGTTTTTTTGCTTCGTCTATACTTATAACTTCTTTGACAGCACGCCTGAAAAAATCCCTCAGTGGAACCCTTACCTTGTCGAACTGATCATCAGTAATGAAAACCACACCAGGATTAGTGTTCTCATTGTCCATGCATGCCATGGAACTAACCCTTTGGATAACATGTTCCATTACTTTCCTTGGTTCTTTGCATTGCACAAACAACGCTACAGATGCATTCCCACGGGTCTTGTATGGAATAGTAGGATTTAGGCGCACAAGTATAGGTTCTGCTATGATATTTGCAAAAGATGAGATTTCATCCCTTAAAAGTGCACAGAGGTAGGTAGTACACATACCTTCCCTTGAATCCGTATCATCAATACCTATAACCATTTTAGTGTATTCAGTACTCATTGAACCAATAGTAAATATGACTTATCAGTGTTAAATGATTCTCTGATGAACAGCATCTTTCATCATTAATTACCGGAAATATACATTTTTAATTATTATTAGAAAATGGCAATTCTTGTACAAGGCAATTATATTATATTATATTATATTATATTATGTTATGTTATATGCAACTGCATTCCAACACATTGAATGAATAATTATCCATAAATTGATTATTTAAAGTGGCTTCGAAAAGGAAAAAGTGTTATAATTATAGTTTTTACGATAGAAATATATAGATGTGCAAACAATGAATAATATGTCATGACTAAAGAAATCCTGATACATCAGATCATTGATGTATTACAGCAAGCAGGCTTCATTGTATCAAAAAGATGCAATATACGACCACGGAGCTTTGACCTTGCAGCAAGGAAAGATGAAACTCTTATTTTTTATAAAGTATTATACAATATTGACGGATTAAATGAGGAAACTGCAAGAGAGATGAAGAGCCTCGCACGCTATCTGGGAGGAACTGCAGTACTTATTGGTGCAAAGACCAGGGACCAGATGCTTGAGGATAACGTAGTATATATGCGCTATGAGATTCCGGCCCTCAGCGTGCAGACGCTTTATGATTATTTTGTGGAAGAGATCCCCCCGCTTGTATCAGCAGCCCCTGGCGGACTTTATGTTTCGATAGATGGTGATGTACTCAAAGAAGCCCGTAAACAGACCGACATGTCACTTGGAGCCCTTGCCACCGAGCTTGGGGTTTCCAGAAGGACCATAAGCAAATACGAAGAAGGCGGCATGGATGCATCTATAGACATAGTCCTTCATCTTGAGGAACTACTGGACGTCGCCCTTGCAAAATCAATCGATATTCTTCGCGATTTTGAGAAAAAGGTAAGTGTTGAGGCTAAACATGAGAAAGTGTCTGAGACGCAACCGGATGATGGCATACTGAACATGCTCTACGCTCTTGGCTACCAGATCATGTCAACAAGCCAGGCACCTTTTAAAGCAATATCAAAAGATACATCCAACACACTACTAACCGGTGTCAGCACTTATAGCAGCGCAATGATAAAGCGGGCTGACCTTATGAGTAGCATATCCTGCGTAACAAGGACGAAGTCGGTCTTTATAATTAACGGCCGCATGAAATCAGAAACTGTTGAGAACACAATTCTTATTGAGAAATGTGAACTTGACAAGCTATCCGGCACAGAGGAACTGGCAGAACTGATTGACGAAAGAACTAAAAAACATAATATCGATATTTAATGTTCATTTCCAGTGTTCACTGTTAATCGTTTATCATATGATCTCCAGTTGTGTTGGGTAAATCCAAAACGCTAATATATAGAAATCCCTTTTAGAACTAACAATGAGCACCAACATCGCAGTACTTGTTTCAGGGAGAGGATCAAATCTTCAATCAATTATTGACAATATCGAAACAGGCCACATCAAAAATGCAAGGATATCTGTGGTCATTAGTGATGTTGGAAATGCGTATGCACTTAAGCGTGCCCAAATTCATGGAATTAACAATGTTTTCATCGACCCGCCTGATTTTTCAAATAAACAAGACTATGAAAAAAAGATATTGAAAGTCCTCAAAGACAACGATGTTGACCTTATACTTCTTGCAGGATACATGCGCATAGTAGGAAAAAGCCTCATTGCAGCATATAGAAACAGAATAATAAACATCCACCCTGCATTGCTCCCTTCTTTCAAAGGACTGCATGCACAGCAACAGGCTTTTGATTATGGTGTGAAAGTTAGCGGGTGCACAGTACATTTTGTTGATGAAGGAATGGATACAGGTCCTATAATCATCCAGAAATGCGTACCTGTCCTTGATACAGATACTGTTGATGAGCTCGCAGCACGCATACTTGAACAAGAGCACAAAGTCTACCCGCAAGCAGTCAAACTATTCATTGAGGGTAAACTTAAAGTGGAAGGTAGAATTGTAGTACACTTATAAATAAACACTCATTTATTTCTGGCAAAACCAGAAAATATTTCACAAATATATTACTATGGAATCTAACGGTTGATAAGAATGTCTCATATATCAGAAGTTGACCCGGATATTGCAGAGGCCCTCAGGCTGGAAGCAAAGCGCCAGGATTACAAGTTAAACCTGATCGCATCAGAGAACTATGCAAGCCGTGCAGTGATGCAGGCGCAGGGTTCTGTAATGACAAACAAATATGCTGAAGGCTATTCAGGAAAACGCTACTACGGCGGATGCGAATTCGTTGATATTGCAGAAGATCTTGCCATAGAAAGAGCAAAGGTGATCTTTGGTGCAGAGCATGTGAATGTCCAGCCACACTCTGGATCTGGTGCCAATATGGCATGTTATTTCTCAGTTATTAAACCTGGTGACACCATAATGTCCATGGACCTTACACACGGTGGTCATCTTTCACATGGAAGCCCTGTTAACTTTGCAGGACAGCTCTATAATGTAGTACCATATGGTGTTGACAAGGAAACAGAAGCCCTTGATTATGATGCGCTTATGGAAATGGCAAAAGAGAACAAACCAAAGATGATAGTTTGTGGTGCTTCAGCATACTCAAAAATAATTGATTTCAAGGCATTCAAAGAGATAGCTGATGAGGTGGGAGCATACCTGCTTGCAGATATCGCACACATTGCAGGACTTGTTGCTGCCGGTGCACACCCAAGCCCTGTACCTTACGCAGACTTTGTCACAACCACAACTCACAAGACACTCAGGGGTCCAAGGGGTGGAATGGTCATGTGCAAAGAAGAATATGCAAAGGGGCTTAACAAGGCAGTTTTCCCTGGAATCCAGGGCGGTCCGCTCATGCACATCATCGCAGCAAAGGCTGTTGCATTCAAGGAAGCCCAGGGAGATCAGTTCAAGGCAGACCAGTTCCAGACTGTAAAGAATGCAAGTGTCCTGGCAACAGAACTGCAGAACAATGGTTTTGATATTGTCTCAGGTGGAACGGACAACCACGTAATGCTCCTGAACCTTAACAAGTTCGACATCACGGGAAAGGAAGCAGAAGCTGCTTTGAGCAAGGCAGGCATTGTGCTCAATAAGAACACCATTCCATTTGAGACAAGAAGTCCGTTCATCACAAGCGGAATCAGGATCGGCACACCTGCTCCAACAAGCAGAGGAATGAAGGAAGAGCACATGAAGGAAATTGCAGGATTCATAACAGACGTTATCAAGAACCTCAATGATGATGCAGTCCTCCATGGGATCGGCTCTGATGTTGAGCAGCTTTGCAGCAGATTTCCGATATATAAATAATCAAAAAGCAATCCTGTATAGGAAAAATATCACAGGTGTTTGCATTATGACAGAAGAGAACTACGATTCCAGGAAGATAGATGGGAGAAGCCTGTCAAAGAAAGTGGAAGAACAGGTAAAGCAGGGAGTTGACAAGCTTAATGCAGAGAAGGGAATTGTTCCCGGACTTGCAACGATACTTGTTGGTGAGGATCCGGCATCCAAAATGTATGTGCGCCTTAAACACAAGGCATGTGAAAGGGTTGGCATACATGCAGAAGACCACTATATGCCGCAGTCTACTAGCCAGGAAGAACTCATGGAACGTATCCATGAATTGAACTCAAGGGAGGACATACATGGGATCCTCCTGCAATTGCCTCTTCCAAAACAGCTTGATGATAAGGCTGCAATGCTTGCCATCGACCCTGCAAAGGATGCAGATGGATTCCACGCATATAATATGGGCAAACTTCTGATAGGCCAGGAGGGCTTTGTACCCTGCACTCCAAAAGGTGTCATAAGAGCACTTGAAGAGTACAATGTGCCAATACAGGGCAAACATGCAGTTATTGTAGGACACAGTAACGTTGTGGGAAAACCCATGGCAGCAATGCTTGTGAACAGGAATGCAACTGTATCTGTGTGCCATGTTTTCACAGATGATCTGAAGAAGTTCACCCTTGATGCCGATATACTTGTTGTTGGTACAGGAATCAAGCACCTTATCAAAGCAGATATGGTAAAAGAAGGTGCAGTGATCTTTGATGTAGGCATCACCGAAGAGAACGGCAAGGTTTACGGTGATGTTGATTTTGATAATGTGGTGAAGAAGGCTTCTCTGATAACCCCGGTTCCCGGAGGTGTTGGACCAATGACCATTGCTATTCTAATGGAACACGTGCTTATGGCAGCAATGAATGCCTGATGAGCACATTTATATTTTATAAACTAAATACTATTTTATCTACTTATCTAACCCTGAATTAATACTACCAGGTTGAATAATGCTTGTTGATGTTGACATATGCGGCTTGAAGGTTGGTGATGAACATCCCGTGAGATTAATGGGAGTTATCAACCTGAGCAAGGAATCCTTCTACAAGGATTCTGTTGTAAGTACCGATTCTCTTCTTGATGTTGCACAAAAAATGGTTGACAGCGGTGCAAGCATATTGGATATTGGCGCCCGTTCCACATGGCCGCTTGCAAGTCCTGTTATCGGAGAGGATGAGGAATTAAAGCGCATGATCCCTGCACTGGACATACTAAATGAAAATGTGGATGCTCTTATTTCCGTAGATACGGTTTATGCCAGCGTTGCAGAAGAATCGCTGAAACACGGTGCAGATATTATCAATGATGTGTCAGGATTCACCATCAACCCCGGAATGATCGATGTAGTGGCGGAATATGATTGTCCGGCTGTTGTTATGGCATCAGATAAAATTCCCGGTGACCCTATTGGTATGGATGCCATCATGAAATCCCTTGCAAGGATAATTGACAGGAGTGCTTCCAGAGGAGTGGACACGGAGAAGCTCATACTTGACCCTGCCATAGGAAAATGGATCGCTGAAAAGGATCCGATATTTGATTTTGAGACTATCGACCAGTTCGAAAGACTTAAAATATTCCAGAAACCACTGCTTGCAGCTGTATCAAGAAAATCCTGTATCGATGCTGTGCTTCACAAGCCTGCGAGTGAAAGGTTATACGGCAGCCTTGCTGCGACTGCAATTGTTGTTCATAAAGGAGCACATATAGTGAGGACACATGACATCACTGAGACAAAGGATGTTGTTGAAGTCGCAAGTGCAATGAGAAAGAAAGAGCAAACGCTTAGGTCAGGAAACTTTGAACTTAGCATTATGGACGTCTCCTATCCTGATGATGCCGAATACATCATGAAAAGTATTGGAGTAACCGGCACAGGTGCAAAGATCATGAAGAACAAGACCGTGAGCAAGGTGATACGTGTGAACAATATCACCACCACTGAGGCTCTGATAATCAAGCAGGAAATACTGGCCAGGGGTGGAGATGCTGCCCTTGAGCGTAATGCCGTGTCCCATGAGACTGAAAGGACAGATGTGCTCATAATAGGTACGATCCTGCAAATGGAAAAACTGGTCCGCAAGCTCTCATTCCAGGCACGTAATCTTCCTCTTATTGCGGAGATGATAGCAGAAGCTCTTGAGAATGATATGGATGTTGAGCATTGTTACCAGAGGAAAATATGATAATCTCATCTGCAAAACCCTTTGAAGAAATATTGGAACTGTTAAAGGATGAAAATGATATTTTTATCATAGGCTGCAATACCTGTGCTGCAAGACTGCATCTTGGTGGTGAGCCAGAAGTCATCGAGATGCAACAACATCTGGAGGAAGCAGGAAAGCATGTTGTAGGATGGGTAATCCCAACTGCTGCCTGCAGTGTTATGTCCTTTGACTTGCTCGTTGAAAAGAACCCCCTCATCAGAGATGCAAAAGCAATCATTGTGATGGCGTGTGGAAGCGGGGTTTCTATTGTTTCCAGAATGACAGATCTACCCGTTTACTCTTCAAACAACACGGATTCCCTTGGAGGACGCTCACAGGGAGAAGTTATCCCAGAGCTATGTGCAATGTGCGGTGATTGTACCGTGTATTATTTTGGTGGTATCTGCCCCAAAGGACAATGTCCAAAACAGCTACTCAACGGCCCATGTGGTGGCTCAGTTGACGGAAAGTGTGAAGTAGACCCTGAAAAGGATTGTGCATGGGAACTTATTTACAAGAAACTGGAAAAAGCTGACAGGCTTGACCTGCTGGAAAAGGTATGGGATGCAGAAGAGGATACGGAGTGATTTTTTAAATATGTGTGATTAGTTTTCAACATTTCCCTGTTTTTCTAAAATTTGATAGGTAAAGCATTTTCTTATGTCAAATTCTCCTTTTGATTATAGATTACATTTTAACTAATGGACAGAATAGTTATATTATAATTCGGATTCTATTAATTGTTTGTATATTACCAGCACAAACCAAAGTTGGGATACAGGGAATGGGGTTATCTTCTGGCATTCCCCCTCCAAACAATCATTTTTGAATCTAGTCTAAATCGAAGTGAATATTTTCAGTTTGGACAATGGATATAAAATTTATATACTAGTGCACAACATTTTTATGGTACCTATCAACAGAATCTAGTAGGAAGATAAAATGAAAGTACTAATAATTGGATTATTAATTTTTTTGCTTTACGCATCAGGTGCAAGTGCAACTATGTCTACAACAGACGAAGAATTTGAACTTATTTCAGCGGAAGATTTAGGATATACTATAATTCCTGCAAAATCAAGCGATAATGAAGTTGCAGTGAGAACTGTTTATGATACAATTACTCAAGGAGAAGTTAATTGGCATGGAAAGACTGTTAGTACATACATTGAATCCTTGAACGTGGACCTTAATTGGGGAGATTCAAGCAATTCACTCAGACTAACTATATATGATCCAAACAATCATTGCATTGGAACATTTTACGACTCTGATGATGGTAAAACTGATGATGGTCGTATAAATTTATATGTCAGAAATAGCAGTGGAATTGAACAAGGTACATGGAGATATATGGTTTACGGCTATTCTGTAAGTGGAACAGAAGATTATTCAATATAAAGATGATATGATAAGTATGAAGTTTTCACCTACTGTTTTCTTATTTTTTATTTTCATAAGTATGTCCCCATGTTATGGAGATTACTCCATTGGCTTTCATGAAGAAAATAATGAAATCACGGATTCAGAAGGAGCTGAAATAAACTTATCATTCTGGGATTTACCTCTTAAATTGCAGATAGTAACGATAAGCGTTATAATTTTAGCGCTTGGCTGGAAAATATCAGCTTTGCTTCTTGCGAGCATTAAAAAATATCCAAGAAATAAAAATCGTCTGGATATTCTTGAGTTTATAGGAAATAACCCAGGAGCCACTGTCAATCAGATTAAAAAAGACCGTGGAATTAATAGAGGAACAGTTCGATACCACGTTAATGTACTAAAAGAAGCAGGCAAGATAATTTTATTCCAAAACGGAAAAAATATTAGCATATTTAAAAATGAAAGAAAACTGTGGAGTAAAAAACATCAAACAATAATTGAACCATACATGAAATCCACAACATGTAAGGAAGTCTGTAAAACAATATACGAAAATCCAGGCATAACCAATGCAGAACTTTCAAGAAAAATGAAAGTTTCAAAAGCAACTATTAGTTTGCACACGAAAACTCTTGAAAATATGAATTGTCTCAAGTTAAAGTTAAATGGACGATTCAAGAACTACTACATAATAGAAAATTGCCATCCAGATTATTTGCCTTTTTATGAAAAAATACACTAATTTATTCATAATATTAAATTGAACAATGTCAGTTACTCTATTTTACAAATATTTCTTTTAGACAATTATTTCTATTTTTTAGATTGATCCCTAATTTGACAGTTTATAAAAATTGATGGATATTTTGGTGATATTTTGCTTATTTTCCATCAATATACGCTTAATTGGCAACAAAAATTCGAATATATCATATATTATGACTTATTCATAGCATTAGTTAACATGAAATTTTTATTTAATAACAACTGTCAAATTTTATAAGGTCAAAAAATGAAACTGTCAAACTTGGGATTGATAACAACTCATTAAATATTTACTACCTCTAAGAATCACAATCAACCATGAATCTAAACTAAAAATATTCAATTCTGAACATCAATGCTTTCTCACCCATATAGTTTAGTTAATGGATAGAACTATTATATGGTTTGCCAAATAATTTTATGAACACACATTGTAATAATGTGTTATGGAGTCCAAACCGAATGTTCAGAGTCTGCTTGAACTCCAAAGCGCCCTAAGGCAAGGTTATGATTGGCTTTGATAGTGTTTAAGGTTTGCGTAATCTTGCCTCAGGAGTAATTTGAAATGAGGTAAAGAACAAATGAAGACGAATATTAGATTTGGGATAGGGATGATGCTTGCAGCAATGTTGCTGGTAAACATGGCGTTTGTACCTGCTGTGAGTGCGGTTCCAGAAAAAACAATGGAGCAATGGATGCAAGACCACACTGTAAATGTTGAATCGACTACAACTTACAAATATGAACAAGGGCATCTGGAAATAAAAGAGACATATACAGGCAAAGATCTTGAAGAAAGGTTTGGCGTCAATAACATAACAAAAGTGAAGAAAGTTCCCATAGATAAAACAGATATTCGAATGCAAGAAGGAACCGAAAAAGTAGTTGTGGTCGAAAAAGCAGTTGTGTTAACCACCACAGCATACCATTGGTGGGATTACTATGATTATCCACAGTGGACATGGTCAAATGTCGCATACACAATTTATGAGAAGGAGGATCCTATAAATCTAGTATGGAACGATAACACTGTAAATACGGTAAAATCAGAAATATTGAATGAGGGTTGGACTGATTATCCAGTGCAATTTGCCCAATATGTTTCTGATCCACAATGGAGTTGGGTGATGGCTGATGGAGTGGCTGACAACATGTTGCGTCTAAATGGTGGATACCATGCAAGGCTATGGCAAACATCCTATGGTGATGTTGTAGCGAATGCACATCATGACAGTGCCAGTCCGCATCATGCAGACCAATATGAACAAGCAGAAGATTTGGTTGCCGGATTTTATGGAATAGGTTGGACAGTCAACAAAGATAACTACTGGCTAAATAACAAAGTAACAACTCCATACAATGATGGGAAAGCTACTGTGATAAATTAAAATTAAATAGGATTTTAGAGGTGGTTCAATCCACCTTTTTGTATTTTCAGAAAGCACATTAACTGTGGCTACCAAAGTTTGTTGTTGTTTTCAAGCATTGGCGGAGTAATCAATGAACATAAAAAGATTAATATTGTCAATTACCATATCTTTAGTAATCACCATTACAGTAGTTGGAATAAACCATTTTGAACATGCATTGCGCGCAGCAATTGGTGACTTATTGACATTACCTATTGTGCTTTTCAGCATGTTTATTTTACCGGTCGCCCCCATCATCTACGGATTGATTACAAGAGATAAAAGCGGGTCCACTATAGTCGGAATCATTCCGGTAATCGGACTATTTTTCTACATCTACTTTAATTCAATCATAACTAGAGAATTTATCAGTGTAGCGACTCTTGCTTATTTTGGAGTCTTGGCTATCCTGGGCGGTTTGGAAGGCCATTTTGCATCAGTAAATAAAATAGAGTACAACATCCTTGCAATATGCTGTTTTCTTTTCTGGGTAGTAATTTTTGTCAGAGGATTTGTTGATTGAACTCAGGGACATGCCGTTTACCTGAAGTTCCGGTACGGTGGGTAAGGTGTACTGTCAAATAAATGATTAATCAGTTTTTCAAACAAAGCACAATGGACTCATATAATTATAACCCTTGACCGGTTCCTATAACACTCAAAGAGCCTCTCTCCCCACTCAACCGCCATGGGATCAAAGCTGAATATGCCACTTGCGATGTCATAGGTCACCCCGTCTTTTTTGTACAGGCCCAATGAGAGAGATTTATCGGTGACAATGAGTCCCACTCTAATTTGTTCATCTATGGCCATTAATTTGAAGTTTTCATAATCTTTCAGTGCAATGATCTTTTTCACATAAGGCTCCTGCTTCAATTGTTCTGCAACATCTATAGGAACTATAAGTTCGACAGGTATTCCTTCACATACTTTTTTTATAGGAATCCGCGTATTCCTTGGTTACAGCGGATGATACACCGAATGCATACTTAGCTTCTTTTATGATTTTCAGATTGGTGCTGTATACATTAAAAAGTTCTATATTGGTATCGCTGATAATTTCAGAATTCTAAAGGCACCCGATCTCTTTTAATGACAGCAGTATCTCAATTATGAGCCTGGATCTGTATATAGCCCGGACATCATCTCCGTCTTTCCTGTAAATCTCAAGGTAGTCCATGTTCTCGTACCATTCTGAAGATTCATGCAGATGAACTGCTCATGAAGATTAATCAACATTCTACGTATTTTGCTTGCCTGAAGTAAAGTTTAATTAAATCCCTAACTTCACCCTTGTTTAAAACATGAGGTACTGTTTTATCTAAGAAAGAAGCCGCTGAACATTTAAAAGAGTTCATTGGAGATCAAGTATATGATGGCAAGGTTTCAAGCAGTATAGAAATAATTGAATATAAACTCATCTGGAAAAATACTGAAAATGATGAAATACGGCTGGCATGGTGGATGCAGTTCACAGATCCAAATCTTGGACTTGATAAAAGCCTCCCAGGACTAGTGTGTATTGATGCAAATACAGGAAAAGTGCTCATAGCAGACTATATAATTGGCTGATATTGAAACATCAGCTTTTTAATTTTTTTCTTTTTGATAGTTGACAGATAATGCTTAATCGAATCAGAGTTGGAATGACTTTTCCAAAAATAATGCTGACGACTCCCCATCCAATTTTGACGATTAGCCGATATTTACTGAAGGACTTCTACATACAGTTTACGATATGGCATATTATCATTGCTGAAGTAATTCCAAGATATAGTTAATCTAAACTAAAAATATTCTTTTCTGAACATCAATGCTTTCTCACACATATAGTTTAGTTAATGGACAGAAATATTATATGGTTTGCCAAATAATTTTATGAACACACATTGTGATAATGTGTTATGGAGTTCAAACCGAATGATCAGAATCTGCTTGAACTCCAAAGCGCCCTAAGGCAAGGTTATGATTGGCTTTGATAGTGTATAAGTACAGAAACGGGAGTAAGACAAATGATTAAGAATAAAATTGAAATTGGAACACTAATTTTAGCAATATTGTTGGTGAGCATGGCATTAATACCGGCCGCAAGTGCACAGGAAGAAAAAGATTATTCTATAACTGTTGAGGAAGCTTTTAAGCATGCTAATGCGCACATGATAAGTTTTATAGCAGCCGACGCACCAGGATTTGAAAACTGGACGGGGGCATCTATTGATACCAAACCACTGGAGCTTTACGACATAAGTGGTCAGAAGTTGTTTTATCAATTCTCAGTGTATAAAGAAAATGAATTGATAGGTACAATCGATGTTTGTGCCGAGAAAACACAGGGTCCTTCCATCTACGATATTAAATTTGATCCTGAGCCTTATAAAATGGATGAAGCCATGAAGAAGGCAAAAGAAATAGCCAATACTAAATATCCTGATGGAAAGATCAAATCAACTGTTATGGTAGTATACAGTTATCCAAAAGTAGGAGCAATGACCACGATAAAGGACAAAGCAACAGTGGAAGAATATCGGATATTTGTAGATGCATATTCTCTTGAAGAGGTACAAGATAATCCCATAAATAAAACTGTGTTTGGTGATTTGGGAGTTTAATCACTATATGAGACAATGCTAGAAAATTACATGGAAGAAAACCTAGCTGCATGGCAAAAACTCACATTCCGCAGGTCGACAATAAAAGTTCATCATTTTGCTTGGTAATGATTTTGATTATATGCTCTGGAAAATATGTTCTGCTTGTTCAATAAGAATGCAACCAAAACAAGCTTTTCCTGAATATATAAAAATAAGATTGATATTAATTATGTTTGAAAAACGCTATCATGCAAAATTGTTCAAAATGGAATTATACCTGCGGAATGTGAGCAAAAATGTGATGAGTTCACCAAATCTATAGAGGAAATAATAACCAATGAAGGAATTAATAACAATGCAACATTAACTGAACAGGATATTTAAAAAATCAGTAGTGATGTAACAATAAAAACAATAACAAGTAAAACGCTTTCGGTTCCTGTTTATTCACAAGATACGGATTACTACTGTGTACCCACATCTATCCAAATGCTTTGTGAGTACTTTAACGATCCAAGTACTACCCCTACACAGACGTACATCTTTAACTATTTGGACGGGCTAGAGGACTTTGGCCTTTCATCTAGTGATATTTGTGAGTGGGTTGAAGATAAGTGGGATAAAACACCAACTGTTAGAACTTCTGGACTTTATAACATTGATGTTGTTACCGAAATTGAGAATAACAGACCATTTTTCAGTATGATTTCTGGTCATTGTCGTGTTTGTCGAGGATACTTAAATAGTGAGTATTTCTATGAGTATATTAATGATCCTCTGACTGGTTCTGCATCTTATGAATGTACCTATAATGGTCCAGAGACTAGACGTGTATATGTGAGGTGAAATTCGTGTTGGAGTTCGATATCATTATGGTTTTAACAGTTTACTTATATGTAGTAAGCTAAAAAGCGGAGTTTATCGAACTCCTTTTTTTGTTTAGATCTTGAACTAATTCAAACGTTTTGCGAGGATTATGGCTGCATCATTTATTTTGGTATGAATAATTTTTCATGAATGAGAATTTAATATTTGATATAAGGAGTATAATCCATTAAGGAGATTTAAGATGAAAGTAGCAATATGCAATACATCATATCGAAAGAATATCCTCATAAGAATCTTTGTAATAATGGCGCTTGTACTTATAGTAAAGGTAGATATTGCAGGTGCAGATCCCTTTGCATATGTGATGAGTTCCGGTACTGTCTCTGTAATTGATACCACAACAGATACTATTGTAACAACGATGCTGATAGATAGTTATCCTGGTGAAGTTGCAGTTACACCAGACGGAAAAAAAATATATGTAACAGACACAGGTATAGGCAGTACTACTGTCTCTATAATTGACACAGTAACAAATACAGTTAATTCCACAGTGAATGTTGGATGTAGTTCTTTTGGGGCTGCCATTAACCCCGCAGGAACAAGGGTGTATGTGTCGGACCGTGATAGTACTAATATCTTAGTAATTAACACAGCCACAAACAGCGTAACATCAAAAATTAACGTTGGATTGAAGCCTCATGGAATTGCAATCACTCCTGATGGAACAAAACTATATGTTACAAACCGCCGCAGCAATATTACTTCTGTGATCGACACGGCTACAAACAGTGTTATAACCACTGTAAATGTAGGAGTGAAGCCTGCGTATGTCGCAGTCAGTCCAGATGGAACAAAGGTATATGTGACTAATACTGGAAGCCATAATGTCTCTGTAATTGAAACAACTACAAATAATGTTATAGCCACTGTTAATGTAGGTGAATATCCTTGGGGAGTTACAGTCAGTCCAGATGGAACAAAGGCATACGTAACGAACTGGGAAGATGATTCAGTTTCTGTAATTGATACGTTTACAAATAATGTTATAGCTACCATTCCTGTAGGAATGCATCCGTCTGGAGTTGCAGTCACTCCTGATGGAACAAAACTATATGTGTCAAATTACGACAGCAATAATGTATCTGTAATTAACACGGCCACAGACAATATCATAGCCACTGTAGATGTAAATCATCCTATTGAAATTGCCTTAGGGCACTTTATAGATTCTAATATGACTGATCAAAGCACAGGGACAAACTCTAATATAACTGAAGATACAGGAATTAAAGATAATTTATCATCATCTGAAGAAAAAAACGCTATCAAAATCAATAATTCAAACAATAAAGATTCTGAATCTGATAATGGTAGTGGCTCAGGTGGAAATGAATCAAGCAAAAATAACTCTACACCGGGTTTCACCTCAATAATGCTCAGTTTGACCATGTTGTTCTTAGTCATAATAAGAAATAAAAGGGCATAAGAATGCTACAAACAAAATCTAAAAAAATAATCCTGCTAGCAATAATCATTCTAGCCGTGTTTGCTACTACCTACTTCGTTTTATCTGCAATTTCAATAGGCCCGGGTCTGCCCGAGCCGGAAGGCATGGTATACTGGTACGTACCTGATTATCTGAAGGATAACAAACTTGATCCATCTCCCTATTTTCCTGCGATATCTGAGTATTCAGATTCCATGAACTATACAAGTAAAACCATTATGACAGTATGGTATTTTGATGATCCGGATGATCTGCAAAGGGGAGAGGAGGAACTTTGCAGATACCTGAAGGAGCATGGGGATGTCTTCAGTGATACTGTGGATATTACAGAAGAGGGGCAGGAATATGATAATAAAACGGATATGGATCTGACAAGTCTCAATGTAACACGATATGAAAGCGAAGAAACTTCTGGCTACTTTCAATTAATAATACAACCCTTCGGAGACGGACTGGACCACTATTTCATCATTTATTACGGTACTAAGGGAAAAACACTGACAGAAGGTAATGGCATAAAGAAAACCGTAGCAAAGCAATACCAGAGGAACTACAAAGGCGGAGATATCAGGGGATTGAATGACTGCATCACACAAACAAGCGCATTCAATGTAAGCGACAGCACTACCAGTGGTAAATTATATGAAAACATTGCTGTCCTATCACAATATGGACTCGAGAACTGTACAAACCCTGAAAGTCCCATATATGACCCCTCGGTCGTAAATGCATATGGGAAAGTTCCTCTCATTCACAATGCAAGTCAATTAAATGGATTTGCAGATAAATTGCGGATTATCCGAGAAAATTCATGGAACGAAATTGATTTTTATCCTAATGGATCAATCGTCCGATATGGCTCAGGCACTTCAAGAGGATATTTCTGGATAGAATTATATGATAAAGGGAATGAGAAATACTCTGAGAATGATACCAGAAAAATTTATGAAATTGTAGAAAAATACTCAATTAAAAATGGAGTAGAAAACATCCCTGTTGTCTTTACATTGACAAATGAAACAGAAATAATAGGTTTTATGGAGTTTCCTATTTACTGGTATGATGTTGACAATAACTCCGGAGAAGAAATTGAAAACTTAAATGATATAGAAAATTCAAGCCTTCCGGAAGAAAACAATAAACAGACACCTTCACATGGAGTGCTAATCAGCATAATACTCGTTGTATCTGCTTGCGTAGCAATTAGAAAGCAATGAGAGTAGCAGCACGAATAGATACACAATCAGGAGAAATGAAATGTAGTAACTTCTTGTATGTTATCCCTAAGATTGATGAAATGAGGGGGGGGGAGAAATTGATCAAGATGGAAAAAACTCTGATAAAAGAACGATTTTTGTATTTCATTATAATCCTTGTTGTAAGCACATTACTAGGATACCTCTCTAATGATCTAATGAATGGAATACGTACTGGAATTCTCGTTGGAATCGGGTTCATTCTAGGGATGCTGCTAATAGGGAAAAAGAAAGGCAAAATCATGAATATGGGACCATCATTGTATAGTCTGACACCACGTTGCAATAATATAGAAGTGCGTTCAAACTAAAAATACAGAGTGTGTGACTATATGTATGAAATAATCTATAAAGTACTGGTTAATCCTTTGACGTGGGGAGCTATTATTGGAATTAGCATCTACGATATGATATATAGTAGAAAGAAAGGTTTGTCTTTTATTCAATCGTTACCAGTTACTCTGTTCTTCCTTGCCTGTGCTTTTGCGGGAATACTTATTGCAACATATATCAGTCAATAAACGAGGGATTTTTGTGTATATTTTCATCAGGAAAATTCAATAATTCCTTTGTAGAGACCACCGGAAACCCTGCAAGAGCTATACTCTACCCACTTGGGTGGGTGATAGGTAGCTTGCTTGTATATTTGCTCAATAGCTAATCGTTAGTAGTTCAAAGTTTTCAAAACTTACTCTTTCTTGAAAATTAAAACTTTAGATTTCAGTTGGACTATTTGGCCATAAAATTTTAATAGTGCAATAAACAATTGCTAGTTAATCGCACATAAATATCATAAGTTATATGGAAAAGCAATGTAGCAAAGCTAAGGTACGGATTAACTTTGCCATAACAAAGTTCACATGATCTTGTATCCTGATCTAAAATCTGGATAAACAAGTAAGGAAAATCGGCATGAACACAACACACAAAATAATCGCTTTTGTTGTCATCGTACTCCTTCTAAGCCTGGTAGTCATTTCCGGCCAGTCAACAAAAGAAGAATTGCACTACTCAGACGAAGAACTCCAGGCTCTTTATGATAAATATGATATCACAGAGAATGACCTGAAATTTGCAAGGGAGAACTACCAAATTATCTCAATGGAACAATTCTTAGCGGAGATAAAATAGTCGTAGTCACTGAAAACGGAGTCCCAAATTCAGGCATGGAGGAAGGAGTGGACTACGATATAATTATCAGTGAGCAGGAAATGATCGATATAATAGAAGATGCAAGAAACGACTACATCTCAAAATATGGAGTTGACCCTGATAATCCTAAACTGGATTCTGTTAGTGGCTACCTTCTGCCAGTTCAGGAAGCGAATAGGCAGATTATGTTTGGTAAGATAGATCTTAATTACTAAAATCTGATAAAAGATGCCAACAAAGGTATTTTTCTTTTACCCAAAAGGAACGGAAGAGTTCAGAGATAGAATCATAAGTGAATTATTGGGGCTTGCATAAATATGGATGGAGAACAAAGCAATAAGCAACTAATTCATGTGGATATACCCAATGATGCCAGTGCAGTTGTTATCTTCCTATTTCCTTATATTATAATGCTGATACTCATTCCTTTAAGCTCTTACTGCTCTGCTTGTGAAATATTGAGGTATATCATTTTTTATCTGAGCTACATAGCATTGGTCCTTCAGGACGGCACTTCCATAGAAGTAATAGACAATAAAATTACAATTAATAGATTTTTATTTGGCCCCTGGGTGATAAACAAAAAAGATATAATTCTAACAGAAGCAAAAAAGAACTTATTGTATACATTCCGGTTTCCAGGATACATTTTAATGTTGATTTTTTTAGTTTACAATATTAACAATGTATACTATGGAATTCATAGAGCCATGCTAAATGGTTATCCTGCAGAAGAATTATTCATTTTATTCCTATCCAGGATGACGATAATATTCTTGTTTTGTGCACTTTTTTACATTATGATAAATAGATTAAGGATTCAAAAGGTGTTAGAAATTAAGACAAACGGTAGAAAATATAAATTCTATACACAGAACCCTGAAGAATTCGAGATGTTGATTAACAGAAATAGGGAGGAAAGGGAAAATGAATGGGGAAAATGAAGATTATTCATCCAAATCACGAACATCCGACCAGAAAGACCAAAAAGCAACAGGTGATATCATCAAAACAAAAGTCCCCCTGCATATGGTTGATTTTCAATTCATGGCCACTATTATAGCTATGATGATAGTGTTCATTATCACTTCTTTGATCGATCATTTATATCGAAGCATCTGGACATACCTTAGTGTTATTTTGACTATTCTTATGATGTTAACTCTTTTTTATTTGCTGACACGTTATGAATTTTCGATCTACAATGATTCGTTAACTGTTAAAAAACCGTTCTTCAGAGAAGTTAAAATATCTGCAGAAAAAATAATTGGAATCTCAGATTTCAACAATAGCATATACAAATACAGGAAAGCATTTTTGCTAATAATGGTTTTCATGATACTGATAATAACAATTATGCAGGTGAGCAATAGTTACAGGATGATAGAATCATACGGAATAGAGAACTCAACAAATATCGCAATGACAATGTTTCTTCCTCTGATGTTTGCAATACTTTTTTACAATACCTATCAAATGTCCCATTATCCAAAAGCTATCAAAATAGACATCGACCCCGGAGAGATAAAACTCTACCCTGAAAACGAGGAGAAATACCTGCTCTTAAAAGAAAGACTTGATTCTCTGCTGCGATGATTTTAAAACCCAGACATACATATAATTCTCCGATGTTCCGTAGCTTCAAAGATAAACTCATATCAAAAGATTTTATAATTACGTCAGAGCTTAGCCCTCCAAAAGGAACAGACCTGAGCGAAACTCTTGCAGATGCAGAGCTTATCAGGGACTGGGCAGATGCACTCAATGTCACCGATAACCAGAAAGCGATCATGCGTATGTGTCCGCTTGCAGTGAGCAAAGCACTGCTGGATGCAGGTCATGAAGTTATAATGCAGCTTACATGCAGAGACAGGAACAGACTTGCACTGCAATCCGACCTGCTTGGAGCATATGCAATGGGTATCAGGAATATCTGCATAATGACAGGGGACCACACAACAAAAGGCGACCATCCCAGAACAAAACCGGTCTATGATCTGGATTCTGTTCAGCTTCTTAGCAGCATTAAAAAAATGAAGCAGGGGTATGATATTGCAGGAAACAAAATTGATAATCCACCGGATTTTCTTGTGGGTGCTGTTACTAATACCGACTCTTCAAAGACGGCACAGATGATGAAGCTGCGTAAAAAAACAAGAACCGGAATTGATTTTATACAGACTCAGGCAGTCTATGATATAGCGCAATTTGAAACTTTCATAGAATCCATCGATGATATTGAAATCCCTATAATTGCCGGAGTCATTCCACTCAAATCTGCAAATATGGCACGTTTTATGAACCAGAATATCCCCGGTATCAATGCACCTGCTGAGATAATAGAAAGGATCGAGCTGGCTGAAAAACCAATCGATGAAGGTATTTCCATCTGCGCAGAAACTATTAAAGAACTTAGGAAACTCTGCCGTGGCACTCATATTATGCCTATTGGCAAACATAGTAATACACCCAGAATACTTGAAATGGCCGGAATCAGGAAGAACGACCAATGATAAAAACGCAAATTGACCATGTAAAAGATGCTAGCCTCACACATGAGATGCTTGATCTTGAAAAAACAGAAGGAGTTGAAAGGGTAAAAATTGCAAAGAAATATAGTACATTTGCAATCACCGACTCCTTCATATGTGAGGATTACTGCACAATTAATAGCATGAAAACTATCTTTTAGGAGAAGAATAATGCAGGCTAATTTTCCATCATTGCAGATGTTTGGCATAAAAACCCCACTTGTTAAGCCAGGGGACAATATTTCAAAGATCATAATGGAGTCCCTTGAGAAACAGGAAATGCAATTACAGGATAATGATATTCTTATCATTGCTGAATCACCAGTAGCAACGGCCGAAAAACGTCTGGTTTGTCTTGCAGACGTAAAACCCAAAGAAAAAGCGAAAAAGCTTGCTGAGCAGTACCAGCTTGACCCCCGGGAAATGGAACTCATAGTTCAGGAGTGTGATGAAATTTTTGGTGGTGTTCCGGGAGCTGCACTTACAATCACAAAAGGTACACTTGCACCCAATGCAGGAATCGATAGCTCGAATGCACCAAATGGATATGTAGTTCTTCTTCCTATAAACGCACAGGAAAGTGCAGGCAGGATTCGCAGGGAGATAAAAGAACACTACAATTGTAAAATTGGAGTTATTGTTGGTGATAGCCGCACACAACCCTTACGGCTTGGATGTGTTGGTATTGCCCTTGGAACATCAGGTATGGTTCCTGTTGAGGATGCCAGAGGTACACTTGACCTTTTTGGAAAAGAAATAATGATTACACGCAAAGCAGTAGCCGACAATCTTGTATCTGCTGCTCAGTTGCTCATGGGAGAAGCAGGAGAAAGTGTGCCTGCTGTGCTTGTAAGAGGTGTAGCTGTCCAGATAATTGAAGATGACATTGAAATGCCTTTATTCACAAGTGATGAGTGCATGTATTATAGCAATATAAAAAAAGTATAAACACTCACATTTTTATTTTTGTTTAAATTAGAATAACTATGATTTTTCAAAAATAATTAAAAATGAAAGATAATTTAGATACATCTCGCCCAGCAAATATATAATAATAAAATGAAAGATATTATATGGGTTTATTTTAAAAAACAAAACGTAATAAAGCTTCTTTTACCACTAAAAGTACGATACATTTATATAAGGTAATCCTGTCAAAACTATACAATAATAATTAATTAATCTTCTTTCAAATTGAGGTATTACAATTAGTAGAATAAAGAAAATAGAAGTTCAAAACCTTGTTAAAATATTTGGTAAAAGCCCGCATAAAGCAGTCTCTTTAATAGAAAAAGGAATTTCAAAACAGGAAATATTAGAGAGGACTAAGCAAACAGTTGGTCTTTACAAAGTAAATTTTGATGTTTACGAAGGTGAGACTTTTGTACTTATGGGATTATCTGGTTCTGGTAAATCAACACTATTACGCTGCCTGAACCGCCTTATTAATCCAAGTGATGGACATATCCTCGTTGATGGTGAGGATATTGCCACAATGGATGACAAAGAGCTAAGGGATGTCAGAAGAAAGAAAATGGGCATGGTTTTCCAAGGATTTGCTCTTCTGCCTCATAGAACTGTAATTGACAATGTAGCTTTTGGACTTGAGATACAGGGTATATCAAACGAAGAGAGATATGCCATAGCAGAAGAGGCTATTTCCAAAGTCGGTCTTAAGGGCCATGAATTAAGCAAAACATCACAATTAAGTGGAGGGATGCAGCAAAGAGTTGGACTTGCAAGGGCTCTTGCTACTGACCCTGATATTCTGTTGATGGATGAAGCCTTCAGTGCACTTGACCCACTAATAAGGTCTGAGATGCAGGATGAATTAATCGAACTTCAGGATAAACTCAAAAAGACCATTGTTTTTGTATCACATGACCTGGACGAAGCTTTAAAACTGGGTGATCGCATCGCAATTATGAAGGATGGGGTTATCGCCCAGATAGGAACTGCAGAGGAGATACTCACAAACCCGGCAGATGACTATGTATCAGAATTCGTTGCCGGTGTGGATAGGACAAATATTCTCACAGCAAATAATATCATGAAACGACCAGAACCTGTGGTATCCATTAATTCCGGACTAAAAGTTGCACTACAACTGATGAAAAAACATGGAATATCATCCATATTTGTGGTTGATCCTGAAAAGAAAATTAAAGGAATACTTTTCATTGATGATGCGGTTCAGGCTGTAAAGGACAAAAGAACACTGCATGATGTGTTGGTAACAGACGTGCAAACCGTTGCACCCGATCTGCCCATCAAAGATATAATCCCTATGATGACAGACAGAAACTCCCCTCTGGCTGTTGTAAATGATAAAAAGAAGATCGTAGGAGTAATAGTAAGAGGTAGCATACTTGGTGCTCTGGCTATACAGGAGGATGATGCAAATGGCCTTACCTGAAATCCCCATTGGAGAATCAGTTGAAACGGCTGTTTACTGGTTGAATGACTATCTTGGTTTTTTGATGGATATTTTCAGTGAATTCATAGATATTCTTATAACCGGATTCAAGGATGGGCTATTATTCCTAAATCCTTTTGTATTCATTCTTGTGGTTACTGTATTTGTTTATCTGGTTTCCAAAAAGAACCTTAAACTTGCAATCGGAACCGCTATAGGGTTTTTGCTGATAGAGAACATGGGCCTCTGGAACCTTTCCATGGAAACCATAGCCCTTGTGTTATCATCTACCCTTGTGGCTTTATTGATAGGTATTCCAACAGGTATTATCAGCGCAAAGAATGAAACTGTATTCCACATAGTAAACCCAATACTTGACCTTATGCAGACAATGCCTTCTTTTGTGTATCTTATTCCTGCAGTGATATTTTTCGGATTGGGTAATGTCCCCGGACTTGTTGCAACCATAGTGTTTGCAATGCCACCAGCTATCCGTCTTACCAATCTTGGTATCCGGCAGGTTCCTCTTGATTTAAAAGAAGTGGCAGATGCTTTTGGCACTACAGCAATGCAAAAGCTTGTCAAGGTGGAATTGCCTGTTGCACTCCCAACTATTATGGCTGGAGTGAACCAGTGTATCATGCTCTCACTTTCCATGGTTGTTATTGCGGCTATGATAGGTGCACGAGGACTTGGATATCAAGTACTTGTAGGCATTCAGAGAGTGGATATAGGCCAAGGGTTTGAAGCCGGTCTTGCAATTGTGATCATTGCAATCGTACTTGACAGACTGACACAGAGCCTTACACCTAAAAAATGAAGTAAATTGATATTACAGACCTTCATGGTCTTTTTATAAATAGATTAAACGATGTGATAAAGTGAAAAGCAAAATAAAAGTCTTTTCAGTACTCATAATGCTTGCCATGCTTGTAATGGTAAGTGGATGTACTGATCAGGATACAACCGGAGATACCGGTACTGAAGAAACAAAGGAAGCAACTATCGGCTACGTTCTATGGGACGGCGAGATAGCCAGTACTAATGTTATGAAACTTGTACTTGAAGATGCAGGCTATGATGTGGAGATTATCGCTGTGGATGCAGGTGCACTTTACCAGGGACTTGCAGACAGTCAGTTCGATTTTACAACTTCTGCATGGCTTCCCCTGACCCAGAAGAACTACTGGGAAACATACGGAGAAGACATTGATAGCGTTGCAGTAAACCTTGAAGATTGCCGCATAGGACTTGTTGTTCCAGAATACGTTACTATTGATTCAATTGATGAGCTCAATGCTAACAAGGAGCAGTTCAATGGGGAGATCATAGGTATTGACCCGGGAGCAGGAATCATGTCAACAACAGAAACTGCAATCGAGGAATACGAACTTGATTATGATCTTGTTGCAAGCAGTGGTGCAGGCATGACAGCTAATCTTAAAAGTTCAATAAATGATGAAGAATGGACTGTCGTCACACTCTGGTCACCACACTGGACATTCAACACTTTTGATTTGAAGTACCTCGAAGATCCAGAAGGTGTCTATGGTGAAGCAGACCATGTTGAAACCCTTGCAAGAGTTGGTCTGGCAGAAGATGATCCTGAACTCTATGGAATCATCAGTAGATTCCAGTGGACCCATGAGGATATCCAGTCTGTTATGGCAGGCCTTACAGATGGACTATCTGAAGAAGAAGCTGCTCAGAAATGGATAGATGCAAATCCTGAAAAAGTAAATGAATGGATTGGAGCAGAATAAGGGAATAAATCCCTTATTAATTTTTAATTTATTAGTATTATTGTCATTATTACTATTAATATATAAGAAAGTGATAGCGTGAAATGTAATTTTTTAAAAATATTTGTAACCCTGATAGTGGCAGCTGCCTTGATAAGCTCAGGTTGCACTTCACAGAACACAGACATTCCAGCTGATGGAAGCTTAGCTGAAGATGCAACACAAAAAACTGTAAAGATAGGTGTTGTCCCCTGGGATGACTCACGTGCTTCAGCAAGTGTATTCACGCAGGTTCTTGATGAAGGGGGATATGAATACGAGACCCTAAGTGCTGATCCTGGTGCTCTTTACCAGGCAATTGCACAGGGTGATATCGATGTCCTCATTCATGCATGGCTACCTGCAACCCAAGCAGCTTACTGGGAGCAGTATGGAGACAAACTAAACAAGGCACAGATTGTATCCAGCGGCGCAAAGTGCGGACTTGTTGTCCCTGAATATGTACCAATCAACACCATTGAAGAACTTAAAGGCAATGCTAGCAAATTCAATAACCAGATAGATGGTATTGAACCCGGAGCAGGTATAATGCATAACACAGAAAGCTGTGTTGTAGATTATAATCTGAAAGAATTCGAACTTTATTCCAGCAGCACTGTAGGAATGGTCACAAAGCTTCAGGATAAGATCAACAAAGAAGAATGGGTAGTTGTTACCCTATGGAGACCACATTGGAGCTTTGCCCGCATGGAAGGGCTCAAATTCCTCGAAGACCCACAGGGATCCTACGGAGAAACTGACGATCTTATTATTCTCACCAGAAACGGATTCGAAGAAGAAAATCCTGAGTTCTACCAACTAATCCAGAACTTTGAGATGAATCTTTCTGACATCGAATCAATTATGATTGCAATTGATCAAGGTCAGACATCGGAAGAAGCTGCTGCTGCATGGCTTGCTGAGAATCCTGAAAAGGTCGATGAAGTTCTTGGAACCCAGGAATAGAACTGAAAGTTTAAATGAAAGTGTGGAGAGAACTAAGGTACTCTCTTTTATTCCTTTTTATTTATTCCACTTCTTCTAACCCGTATGCCTGCAATATCATGTGGTATTCACTAACAGGCATCCTTGAATAGAATGCTCTTTTAATTAGCTCACTAAGTGACGGATGAATGTCCATTGCATACATTATCGGATCTATGCTCTGAGTTTCAGTATACATCAATGGAATTATCTGGTGAATTAGCACTGAAGCCTGAGGGCCTATGATATGAGCACCAAGAATCTTCTGAGCATTCCCATCAAGGATCACTTTCACAAATTCATTGCCCAAGGACATTGCCACACCTTTTGCAGTTTCCTGGAAACGATAGAAACCGATCACTATTCCTTCTTCCCCATATTTATCAATGACTTGCTTCTCAGTCATTCCAACACTGGCTATTTCAGGGTATGAGAATACAGCATGTGGAACTGCATGATAGTCCACCTTAACTTTCTTCTTCAGGACTGCATTATAATAGACAACCGATGACTCATGGTTTGCAACATGCTTAAACAGATATTTGCCGTTAGCATCACCAAAGGCCCAGATATTCTCCATGGATGTTTCAAGATGTTCATTGACCTTTATCCAACCATGTTTGTCAGTCTCAATACCTCCAAGTTGGGGTTTTAGTATGTCAGTGTTCGGACTCCTGCCTGTTGCAACAAGTATCTCTGAAGCTGTAATTTCCTTTTCCTCACCGGTCTGGCGGTGTTTTGCAATCACAGTCTTGCCTTCTGATGAAGACTTTACTTCAACAACCTCATAATCTGTGAGAATTTCCATGTGTTCTGCCATCATCTTCTTCGCAAGTACGGAAACTTCAGGTTCCTCTTCTGGAATAAATTGGGCATTCCTGCCTATTATAGTGACCTTAGAGCCCATTGCCGAGAAAAAGTGTCCGTATTCAGCAGCAATATATCCCCCTCCTATGATAGCAAGGCTTGGGGGGAGTTTGGACAGATCCAGTACTTCATCACTGGTGAGAAAATCAATTTCATCCAGACCTTTCACAGGAGGTATTGCAGGCTTTGAACCTGTACACAAAAATATCATTTTTGCGCTGATGGTCTGCTCAGCAACCTTCATGGTATATGGAGAAACGAACTCAGCTGTTTCATTGTAGAAATCCATTCTGGGAATATGAGTGTAAGCATGTCTGATATTTTCAATGTCTTCTGATATTGAGCTGCGCATCCTGTCCATCACTGACTTAAAATCAATATGTTCAATTGATGCTTTGATACCGAAATCACCAGCATGTCCAATATCCCTTACAAGCTCTGCAGGATAAAGAAGCATCTTTGAAGGTATACAGCCTCGGGTAAGGCATATTCCTCCCGGTTCATCTTTATCAATGAGAGCAACTTTCATTTCAGGATCAGCATCCATCATTGCAGTAACATAATTCATCCCGGAGCCTGTGCCTATTACAATAAGATCGTATTCTTTCATTTGATCCCCCACTGCGTAATATTCCTATGAATATTGGCCGCCATACGTATAATTATTTCCGGTAGAACTCTGACATACTAAGGATACAAAAAAGCCAATGGCCAAAGTGAGCAACTCAATAATTCCAATCACCATAGGTAGTCATGTATTAATTGGTTGATTTTCTTGAACACTTGAATGTCAACATTTCTCTTAAAATCCACTTCTTTTCAACAATTCCTGATTCCTGAGCAGGTGTTATTTTGCGTTTTACACCATCTTTA
>Ga0265295_1000335_pt1 | contig 95909 bp, 88 predicted proteins | sample Munlansysbiofilm_FD_192503 | JGI IMG/M metagenome (GOLD analysis project Ga0265295, IMG submission 192503) | Leachate microbial communities from a municipal landfill in Southern Ontario, Canada - Methane capture system biofilm | ecosystem: Engineered > Solid waste > Landfill > Unclassified ... | reverse complement strand
ATTAAAGTAAATCAGCCAAAAAAACTGTAAAATTACAGGCAATGGCTAAAATCAGTTTTTTAAAAAGTTAGAAAATTGAGCTTAGAAGATATTGGCTTGGCTGCTTGGTTGAATTTGCAAGTGGCTCCAAGTAAAAGATTTAATCACAATTTATATAGAAAAGCTCTCAAATGTTGTAAGGTATAACTCTTACAAATCATTAAACGACATGTTAAAAAATGAATTAATTAACTCATTATTTCTTTTATGGAATAAGAAAATAGATACTAAAGATTTTACTTTTGAAGAAATTATTAGAAAAATAACACATGAATTAGACAATTTAAAAATTTTTCTTGTTAACAGCAAGACAAAAAATGATGAAAAGCTTGATTATGATAAATACAAACAAGAAGGGCTAAATGCTATCACAATTGGTGGATATAGTTTATCAAGAGGGTTTACTGTAGAGGGACTTACTGTCAGCTATTTTTTAAGAAATTCTAAAATGTATGATACTTTATTACAAATGGGTAGATGGTTTGGGTATAGAAATGGTTATGAAGATATATGTAAAATATACATGAGAAATGAAGCTATACATTGGTACAAGCATATTACTGAGTCAACCGAAGAACTAAGAGAAGAATTTAAAATCATGAATGACCATGGACTAACGCCTAGAGAGTATGGATTAAAAGTTAAAAATCATGAAGAATCTTTAATAATAACAGCTAAAAATAAAATGCGTCATTCAGCGAATGCAACTATTTCAATTGACTATTATGGAGAATTAATTGAAACAAGAAAATTATTGTCTGAACAAATAAAAGTTCAAGAAAATCTTGTAACACTTAAACAATTCGTTACAAAACTATCTAGGAAACCTCAAGATGCAAATGAAACTAAAAACTTTTTATGGCGTGATATTGACTCTGAATTAGTATTAGAGTTTATAAAAAAATTCAACAATCATCCTTTAAATATAAAGACTGATTTCAAATGTGTTGAAAAATACCTAGAAAATCAAAATTTAAATTCATTTGATGTTGCAATAATTACCAATAGTAATCAAGATGAAGAGATTGGTTATGAAAAATTAACAGAATCAATAAAAATTTATAGAGAATTAAGAAGCTCTTTTATTGATGATAAAACTATTCAAGTTAGTGGAAATAAGTCAAGAGTTGGAAGTATAAGTGATGAAAAAATTGGTTTAGACCAAACCGAAATTGCAAATCTTGCTAAAACATTCAATGGAAAAAAATTAAGTGGTGCAGACTATAGACAATTGCGTAATAAACCATTACTAATTCTTCATATTTTAAAAATTCAAGAAAAAGGTAAAGATGAAGAACCATATCAATATCCAATAGGTGTGGTAGCTTATGGTATAAGTTTCCCTGGCGAAGCAAATTATAATAGCAAAAAGTCAAAATCAGTATCTTATACCGTAAATAGGACATGGCTAGAAAATAATAATTTATTAGATGAGGATATTGATGATGAAGAATAATCCATGGGATGAAATAGAAGATTCAACAAATAAAATCGATTTTAATGCAATTATTGCTGATAAAGAAAGCATTTTAGATTTTTATTGGGCAAAAGATTATTATGGAAATCTTCTATTCGTTTTACATACTAACTCAGATATCATAATCAATGAAAAAATACCAAATCTTAATGGATTAACGATTAATGTTGGTAGTTTAAAAGAAAAAAAACAACTTGTTTTAACCTTGCAAGACATATCTAATGCAGATTTATTTTATATAATATGTTCAGATTTGATTAATACAACCAAACAATTAAACGATGAATTAATTGCAATTAAAAAAATTTTAAAAAGATTATCTCAGTGGCAATATTTTTTAAAAAACAATCACAAACAAATTGATAAGAATCAATTAAAAGGCTTAATTGGTGAATTGCATCTATTAAAAAAACTATTAGCAAATTTTTCAATAGATGATGTACTTAATTTTTGGAAAGCACCATTGGGTTCTGTACATGATTTTGAACTATTAAACTCCACACTTGAAGTGAAAACAAAATCTTCCGTAAATAGTATTACAATATCTTCATTTGAACAAATGTTTTCAGATCTTGACAATTTATTTCTTTTTGTAGTTACACTTAATGAAAGTTCAAAAACATCTCTAGATTCTTTTAATATTTATGATTTAATTTTTGATATTAAAACATTAATCAATTTTGATGATATCGATAGTTGTGAGAGATTAGATAATTTATTGTTTGCATACGGTTTTATTGAATTAGAAGAATGTAAAGAATTCTACTTTAGCATTATTCATGATGAAATGTATCATGTTTGTGATGACTTTCCAAGAATAATGTTAAAACCTAATGGTATTGAGGATGTAACATATAAAATCAATCTTGAAAAATGTAAAGATTACATAGTAGTTGAAGCAATGGAGAAAATACGAGGTGAAATAAAATGAATACAATTGAAGAATTTTACAATGATTTTCAGCAACAAATTTATGCATTCTCAGATGTAAGTGAAGATTTTAAAGCTGTTCAATTTTTTGAAAAAGCTATGGAATATTTAATTGATGATGGAATAGTTGAAGATTATTCATATCTACCATTCATTAAAAAAAGTATGGGAATGAAAATTGATGGGTATGACTTCATAGCTGATAGAGGTATTTTAAGCTTATTTATTTGTGAATATGAGGACGATCCAGAAGTAAAAAATCTATTACAATCAGAAATTGATGCTAGTGTAAGAAAAGTAATTAAGTTTTTTTCTCAATCAATTAGTAAACAATTATATAAAGACCTCGAAGAAACTTCACCAGGACATGCTCTGTCATATTTTTTATATCACAATCAAGATAAATTTACCGAAATAAATATTGTAATTATAAGTAATAAAAAGTTAAGTCAAAGAGTTAAAAGCTTACCAACAGAACAAATTGATGGATATAAAGTTACATACGATATTTGGGATATTAGTAGACTTTATGAAATTGAAACTTCTAAAAATAAAAAAGAATCTTTAGAAATAGACTTTCCAGAGGATTTTAATACAACAATACCTGCGTTACCTGCACATATTGAAAAGTCACCATATCATTCATATTTATGTATCGTAAATGGCAACATCTTGGCTAACTTATATGAGAAGTATGGGGCTAGACTTTTGGAATCAAATGTACGAAGCTTTTTACAATTTAGAGGAAAAATTAATAAAGGAATTCGGAAAACTATCAATGAAGATCCTAGTATGTTTTTTTCCTACAATAATGGCATAACTGCAACTGCTGAATATATAGAATTTGATCAAAAAAATGAAATAACTAAACTCAAAAATTTTCAGATTGTAAACGGAGGACAAACTACGGCTTCCTTATTCAATACTAGAAAAATTGATAAAGTATCACTTGATGATATTTTTGTTCAAATGAAGTTAACTATTATTGATGATGATAAAGTAAACGATATAGTTCCAAATATTTCAAAATTTGCTAATACCCAAAATAAAGTTAGTGATTCAGACTTTTTTTCTAATGATGTATACCACGTAAGAATTGAAGAAAAATCAAGAAGAATTTGGGCTCCTATCAAAAGTGGAGAACTAAAGGGCACTAAATGGTTCTATGAAAGAGCTAAAGGACAATATTTGGAAGTGCAATCCAAACTAACAGATGCTCAAAAGAAAGAATTTAAAGCTACGAATCCACAATCACAAATGTTTACAAAAACTGACCTCGCAAAATATATGATGGTATGGGAACATCTCCCATATATTGTAAGTCTTGGGGCACAAAAAAACTTTGATAAATTTGGAGAAATTATAGTTCCAAGATGGAATAAAAATGATAAAGAATTCAATGATGTATATTATCAACATGCAATAGCCAAAGCTATTATATTCAAAGAATGTGATGGCATAGTTTATAATCAACTATGGTATGGTGGGTATAAAGCTAATATTGTTGCATACACATTATCTACAATTTCTTATTTAGCAAGCAAAGAAAAAAAGAATATAAATTTTTCACAAATTTGGAAAAATCAAAAAATAAGTCAAGTATTCAAAGATGAAATTATAACAGTTAGCAAATATGTTAATAGTTATATTACAAATACACCTGAAAATTTTACCAATGTCTCTGAATGGTGCAAGAGAGAATTATGTTGGACTAAATTAAAAGATATTTTGGATCATACAAATAATCTTTCATTAAGTGATCAATTTATCGATTCACTTCTTGAAAATGATGAATTGACCTATGAGTTAAAAGATGCTAAAAAAGAACAAAAAATTGAAAATGAAATGGAAAGACTAAAAAAATTATATCAAATTCAAGCAAATGTTTGGAGTGAAATTATACAATTTGGAAAAGCAAAGAACTTAATATCGCAATCTGAGCATATGCTTCTAAATTTAATACCTAGCGGAAAATATCCATCTGATTCTCAATCTAAAAAAATTATTCAAATAATTGATAGACTACAAGAAGATGGAATGGTCAGTGTTTTATAATAAAAAGGCTAAAAAAATATGGAAATACAAAAAATTGATAATAATAATTTAATTGCTCTATATAGCAATTGTATAAAAGAATTAAAAAAAAGAAAAATAATTAGAACAAAAATATTACAGGTGAATTAGGCGAATATATCGCCGTTGAATTTTATAAAAACAATCCTAATTTACCAAATCTAGCATTTGCTCCGCCTAGCACAGAAAACATAGATGCTATAAGTAAAAAAGGTGAAAGATATTCGATTAAAACTATAACTAATAATGGTTCTACTGGCGTATTTTATGGTCTCCCTCATATTAACTCCAATGAAATTCCTATGCAAAAATTTGAATATGTAATCATTGTGAAATTAAGTGATGATTTTGAATTGGAAAATATATTGGAATTAACTTGGAAACAATTTTTAGAAAATAAAAGATGGCACAGTCGAATGCAAGCTTGGAATTTATCGTATTCAAAAAAGCTAATTGAGCTATCAACAAATATATATATGAAAGAAGATTTTTATGTGTAAAACACTCAAGAAGACCTAAAGCTAGACTTATTACATCAATTGATAAAGATTTAATTTCTGAAAAGACATAAGCATAACCAAATTTTATCATCTCCTCAAAACTATCTAAATTTTTTGGATTGATACAAATACACACCAATATACTTTAATTTTATCGCTAATTTCAAAGACAGTATTGCTAGATTTTACATACTTTATCATGCAAGATAAAGACAATCTAATTTATTTTTATAATATTTCTTTAATTTTTTTGGCTATTTGCTCTGCCAATTTTGGCGGGACAGCATTACCGATTTGTCTAAAAATAGCAGTTCTAGGCCCTTCAAAATAAAAATCGTCAGGAAAACTTTGTAGTCTTGCCGCTTCCCTAATAGATAATGATCTTAATTGTTTTATATCTGGATGAATATAATAATGCCCATCCATTGCCATATGTGCAAGAATTGTATGAGAAGCTTTTTCATCGGCTTTAATAACATTAAACCTATTTGTAAAAGATGTAGTATTCTTATGTGTTATTAAATCAGGTCTTCTTGATGATAATTCTTTGTAGCAAAGTCTTTCTTTTTTTATATTCCATGCGAGAATGGCTTCTTTATATATTTCTCGATCTCTCTCATTATGGGGTCTGGTTTCATGCTGTATCAAAATGTTGTAACCATCATCTCTAATATTAGAATCTTTTAAATATTGATTTGGCGGTTTAATATATTTATTTTCCCCTTCAATTTTTGCATCAGTAGTTGTTTTTGGTAAATCACTCAGAACATCAGCGACTAGATATTGATCATTAATAATTCTTTCAAAATTAGGATATTCATATTTTTTATCTTTATCTTTTTTCCATCCTATAATTATGATCCTTTTTCTACTTTGTAAAACTCCATAATCAGATGCCATTAATTCGTCTAATTCTATATGATAACCAGCATCATCAATAGCCTTTTTAAGATCTTCAAAATACTGACCATTTCCAGCAGACTTAAGTCCAGGTACGTTTTCAAAGATGAACATTTTTGGTTTAAATATTTTGAGAAACTGAATATAATATTTGTATAATAGGTTTCTAGGATCAGAACTAACGGACTCTTTCATTCTTGCTCTGCCAATTATAGAATAAGCTTGACAAGGAGGACCACCAATAATTACGTCTACTTTACTCAAATTTTTAGTAGCTAAATTACTTTTTACAGTATTTACTATATCGTTAAAAGTGTTATTTGAAATCTCTTTATTTATTACATCTTGAGAGTTTGAAACGCCAGCGATTTGCCACAACTCCTCAGTTGAGATTTTTTTAAGAAGATAATCGTAATAAATGTTAAGTTTATTAGTATTTTTTAAATTCCAATAGGAAGTTCTAGTTTTTAAAGTTTTACACGCATAAGCATCTGCCTCAACATGCCCTACAAAAGTAGAATTAACTCTAAAAAAGCCTTCTGACAATCCGCCAGCACCTGAAAATAAATCTAGTACAACCACAACTTCCCTTGATTTTTTTGACTTCTATTTAATCTCTAGCATTATATGACTAAAGACCTGTTAAACAAATAAATTATTAATACTTCATGTTTGTATTTGCAAAATTCTTAAATAGTATTTTAATATTTCGCCTTTTTATTGGTGGAAAATTATAATGCTTTTAATTCATCTAAATAGTCGCTCCACCATTGCATCAGAATTCTTCTTTCTTTTAAATACTCAGCATGATTATAGGCGGCTTTTACACCTGACCGTTCAGCATGTGCCAATTGTCTTTCAATAGCATCACTATGAATTCCATGTTCACTAATTTTTTCATGGAGTAGGGTAGAAGCCATAGCGCGAAATCCATGATAAACAATTTCATTTTTTCCATAACCTAATCGCCTTAATGCATAATTCAATGTATTTTCACTCATTATTTTGACATTTGAAATTGAAGAAGGAAAAACGTACATGCTACAATGCCCACTAATCGCATGGGCTAGTTTTAAAATTTCAATTGTTCTGTCTGTGAGAGGAACAATATGAGGAGCTTTCATTTTCATTTTATGCGCTGGTATTTTAATTTCTCTTTTTTCAAAATCAATTTCTTTCCATTCTAGCGATCTCATATTGGCTGAACGTAAAAAAATATATGGCGAAATCATTAAGGCTAATTTCGTACTTATATCACCTTTATAATCATCAATAGCACAGAGTAGGGTGCCAATATCTTTAGGATTAGTAATTGTGGGAAAATGCTTACGCTCTTGCGCTTGAATAACCATACTTTTTTCAATATCAGCAATAATATTATGTTCAACTATCTGCATAGTAACTGCATATCGCCAAATATTATTAAGCATATTCAAAACACGATCTGCAACTTCAAAAGCACCTTTTACTTGAATTTCTTTCAAAGTTGCAATGACATCAAGGCGAGTAATGGTTTTGATATCCTTTTGTCCAATTCCATCATAAACATGGTTAATTAGAAAGCTTTTTTTCTTTTTTATTGTTGTTGGTGCAAGTTTTCCAGCTTTAATATTAAACCAGTCTTCTGAAATGTTTTTTAAAGTTGTGGGATTTTCTAATTCTTTTTTAGTATCCTTTCTCTCTTGTGAAGGATCAATACCATTTAAAATCTTTTCTTTGGCTTCTTGTCTTAATTTTCTAGCATATGCAAGTGTTGTTTCAGGGTACGTTCCAAATGAAATAGTTTTTCGAATACCTTCAAATCTATAATCAAATCCCCATCTCTTACTTCGCTCTATTTTAGACCAGACAATAAGGTATAGTCCATCACCATCATAAAGCTTATAGTCTTTATCTTTTCGTTTAGCATTTTTAATTTGCATCTCTGATAGCGGTAAAATAGTCTTAGCCATGATAAATGACAGTACCTCACTTCCATATATTTGGATAATTATATCATGTACTGTCAAATGTACTGTCATTTTTTTTGAACACTAGTGAATTAAGATGTTATTGTCTGAAGGTAAATAAACTATAAAAGCTCTATTTTTAGGGCTTTTTAGAGGTTTAATAAGCTTTTATGATTGTTTATAAAAGGAGGGATGGTACCTGAGGCCGGACTCGAACCGGCATATGTCTCCATACTAGATTTTGAGTCTAGCGCGTCTACCAATTTCACCACTCAGGCATATATAAGATTAAATTTTAAGAGTTGGAATTATACAAAAAAAAGCTTAAAGCTCAGTAAAACTGAACATTTAAGCTTTTTTACTATTTAAAAATTACGCTTTAGCAACAACGTCTTTAAGTTTTTTACCAACTTTAAATTTTACAGCTGTTGTTTTTGCAACATCTACAACTCTATCAGTTCCAGGAACTCTAGCTTTTCTAGCTGCTCTTGTTGCTGTACTAAATGTACCAAAACCAATAAAACTTACTTCTTTACCTGCAACAAGTGCATCACTAATTGCTTCTAGTGCTGCATCAACAGCTTTTTGAGTGTCTTTTTTAGAAAGACCCGCTTTCTCTGAAACTGCTTGGATAAATTCCGCTTTTTTCATTGCCAATTCCTTAAAATAAAGTGTTTGTTCGAGGATTGTACAATTTTTTTTAAAAAAAGACAATAATTTTCTTTAAAAAGTTAAATTATTTCCCCTAAACGTCGATATCAGGTACAAGGAATTAAAATTGCTTATCTATTTTAAAGAAATTTATTGGAGCCAAACATGAGAGTTACGGATTCACTTTTATTCAATAATTCAATACGCAACTATCGTACTTCTTCACAGAAGTTATATGATGTTAATCAACAAGTGCATTCAGGCTCAAAGATACAGCAAAGTTATCAAGATACTAGTATTTACATTGATGCAATGCGTCTTAATTATGAAATCACTACTCTTGAACAATCTATTGATAGTAGTTCAAAAGCGAAAAATTTTGCAAACAATATTGATACAACCCTCAATAGTTTTACAAGTAAATTGGATGAATTTAAAACAAAATTAACACAAGCTGCTAATGCATCAAACTCTCAAACCAGTCTGGATGCTATCGCCAATGAATTGGAAGCTTACAAAAAAGAGCTTATTAACTTAGCAAATACTTCTATCAATGGTCAATTTTTATTTTCAGGTTCAGCCCTTTCTACAAAACCTATCAGCGCAGATGGAACCTATAATGGTAACGGACAAAGTTTAACAGTTGTGGTTGGGTCTGGTGTTGAATTAACTTATAATGTTGATGGTCAATCACTATTTTTGGGTAAAGATAGCGATTATAGTAAAGTAGTTTCAACCAATGTTTCAATGTATAATCAAACAAAACTGTATCCAAGTGTTATGGATGCTTCGGGGACAGATACAAGCTCTAGTAAAGTCTATTTAACATCGACGGATACGATTCGTGATATGGTAGGGGATACCGACAGTGATACGACAAATAATCCCAATGCCGTATTTTATCTCTCAGGTAGAGATACCGCAGGAGAGACCTTTTCAACTAAAATAGAAATCAGTTCAACTTCTTCTATTCAAGATTTGTTAGATAGTGTCGGAAATGTCTATGGCAATACATCTACAAATAAACTCGTTGATGTCAGTATGAATGCAAGGGGACAAATTGAAGTAAAAGATTTGACGACAGGAAAACAAGTCTTAGAGATGAATCTTTTTGGTGCTGTTGACAGAACTGCTGCCGCTGGAATATCAGGTAATGCCAATCAAACAGATGTCAATGCCTTACTTGCTTCCTCAAACGTTGATATTATCGCTTTTAACGCAAGTAATTACTCTTCAACCAATTCAGCTACAACCATTAGTTCCAGAGCAGACATCTACAATGCTGGAGTTTATCGAATTGGGTATGAGCTTCAAACGACTAGCGGTGATGTAGCAACTAAAAACACGCTCTTAAGTGATATCATGCCAGATGTAGCCAATATCTTAGTAGGTGGTACATCTTTAGCGATTGGCGCAACAACAACGGTGCAAGATTTGATGACCGCCATTGAGACACAATATAGTTTGACCGCAGGTTCTGTTCGTATGGAAAGTGGTCAAATTGTTGCAGATGACGCAACAGGAACATTGAATGCTACGCTGGTTGCACGTGATGCGACCAATACACCCGTGGCTGGTTTTACTCTTCCTGATGCCATTAATTATACGCAACGTGGTTTTGAAAAAGATGGTAATACATTAACAAGCAATGTTTCACAAGTCGTAAAACAAAGCAGTGAATACGCAACCAGTGCAACAAAACTAAGTGAAGTTGCAGGAAGTAGTACCCTAAATGGCAAAGCATTAAACATTGACTATAAAACAATTAATGGAACCAGTCGTTCTGCCACTATCAATTTAAGCAATGCGGGAAGTACCGTTGATGTGGATACGGACAATGATGGTACCATTGATACCTCATTTACAATTTTAGACGCTAACGGTGATCCAACAGGTGCTGATGATGTAAGCTACCAGCAATTAACGGATATTGTGAGCATGTTAACATCAGGAACTATTCCAACAAATGGTGTTCCAACCGCAACAAGCACTGATTTAGAAGAGTACCAATATGCTGTAAAAACAGCAACAAATAGTGTAGAGGTAGGGCTTGATAGGCAAGGTCGTTTTTCTATAAAAGATCGTACAGCCTCAGAATCTAAAATTGAATTTGGCATGTCAGATAGTAATACGGGTGATTACAGTGGAACAACAAGCGCCGCACTCTCTTTTATGGCAAATGATTCTGTAACCATCGAAACGCCTTCTGTAAATATGTTTGAGCAATTAGATGCGATGATTGAAGCAGTGCGAAGCGGGAATTTTCGCATGGATTCAACGTCTTCAGATCCTCGAAATATTGGTATTCAAAATGCTTTATCACAGCTGGATCATATTGCCGACCATGTAGAAAAAGCGCATACAAAAATAGGTGCTTTATCAAATGCGCTAACCGAGTCTAAAACGAGAGCCGAAACATTAAAAGTCAATGTAGTAACGGTTCAACAGGATATTGTGGGTATTGATTTAGCCGAAGCTTATTTAGAATTAACGCAAGTGAGCAATTCATATGAGGCAATGCTCTCAGCGATTGCAAAGGTTAATTCAATGTCTCTTTTAGATTACATGTAATAATTTGTTATAATGCCAACTCTTAATTATTTTTACATGTAAAGGATCTGTTATCGTCAAGGAGACTCTTTTTATTATTTTTATTGCTATTTTTCTTTTTTTTGGAGTAGCAACTATTCTACCTGATGCTTCTGTTGTAGGTAAATTTGGTGCGTATATTGGATCACTTAACCGGAATGTTTTTGGCTATTTTTCATTTCTTTATCCTTTTATTCTTATCCTACCATCATTTGCTCTTTACAAAGAGAGCCACGTAAATGAACGACGCATTGGTATCTTTTTAGCTTCCATGATTCTTTCTTTTGCTTTTCTTATGGCTCAAGCTATCATTGTTAGCAATGAATTTCATGGCAGTTTTGGAAGTTCTATTGTCGAACTTTTAAAAAGTTCCATTGGTATTTTAGGCGTATGGATTTTTATTATGGCTATTTTTTTGCTTTCCATAACCCTTTTAGTGGAATCTAGCATTAATGATTTTCTAAGTTTTATAAAACCACTTTTTACTAAAGATAAATCCCTAGAAGATTCATCAGAGAAAGAAATAACGTATGTTTCATCCCATGAGAGGGAGGAGCTTTCTCTACAAGAACGCATCAAGCTAGATGAGGAAAGTGAAACGACTTTAGAAAACACATTGAATGAAAAAATACCATTAGAATTAGAAAAAGAAGAAGAAGAAATTCTAAAAGAAGAGGAACCAAAAAAAAGCCTTGTGCGCCTTAAAAGTGCTTCGAAAGTCGAGATTTTAAGTGAAGTCGAGGAGAATAAAAAGCTTCTTTTAGAGATTGACCAAGGTGAATGTGACAAACCCAAAGATTTTAAACTTCCTCCTCTCTCATTTTTGGCTAATCCTCCAGGTAAAACCGTTCATGTCAATGAAAATGAGATAGACCAAAAAATTCAAGATTTGCTTGAGAAACTCAGACGTTTTAAAATCGAAGGCGATGTCGTACGCACCTACTCAGGGCCTGTGGTTACCACATTTGAGTTTAAACCTGCTCCTCACGTCAAAGTTTCACGCATTTTAACCCTGCAAGATGACCTTGCTATGGCACTTCGTGCAAAAACTATTCGTATTCAAGCACCCGTTCCAGGAAAAGACGTGGTGGGCATTGAAGTGCCTAATCATAAAATTGAGACGATTTATCTCAAAGAGATTTTAGAGAGCGAGATTTTCCAAAAATCTTCTTCGCCACTGACGATTGCGCTCGGTAAAGATATTGTAGGCAATGCCTTTGTAACGGATTTGAAAAAGTTACCCCATTTACTGGTTGCTGGAACCACAGGAAGTGGTAAAAGTGTGGGCATTAATGCGATGTTACTCTCCTTGTTGTACCGCAATTCTCCCGATACGCTAAGATTTTTAATGATTGACCCTAAGATGCTCGAATTTTCGATTTATAACGACATTCCTCATCTTTTAACACCTGTTATTACCAAACCTAAACAAGCTATTGTTGCCCTTGCCAATATGGTGAGTGAGATGGAGCGACGCTACCAGCTTATGAGTCGCTCACGTACCAAAAACATTGAAAATTACAATGAAAAAGCCAAAAGCATTGGGGTTGAACCTCTGCCTTACATCGTAATTATTATTGATGAGTTAGCAGACTTGATGATGACCAGTGGTAAGGATGTTGAGTTTTACATCGCACGTTTGGCGCAAATGGCAAGGGCGAGTGGTATTCATATTATCGTGGCGACCCAAAGACCCTCCGTCGATGTTGTCACAGGTCTTATCAAAGCCAATCTTCCCTCACGCATCAGCTTTAAAGTAGGGCAAAAAATAGACTCAAAAGTTATCTTAGATGCGATGGGGGCGGATTCACTTTTGGGCAATGGCGATATGCTTTTTACCCCTCCAGGTACTTCAGGGCTTATTCGTTTACACGCACCCTATACCACAGAAGATGAGATAGATAAAGTGGTTGAATACCTTAAAAAACAACGCCCCGTCCAGTACGATGAGAGTTTTTTAAAAGAGAGCGAAGAGGGCTTTTCAGCTTCGGGTGGAAAAGAGAGTGGTGAGTTGGATGAGTTGTTTGAAGATGCCAAAGCCATTGTCTTAAATGAGCGAAAAAGCTCTATCTCGTATATCCAAAGACGTTTAAATATTGGGTACAATAGAGCCGCAACCATTGTTGAACAACTTGAGGCAATGGGCATTCTCTCCTCTCAAAATTCTAAGGGTCAGAGAGAAATTATTGTTTGAATCACGTAAAGGAGTCTAAATGAATTTTTTTGAAACGTACACTATAGAAGTCAATGAACGAGCCGCTTTGGGGATTCCTGCGTTACCTCTTGATGCGAAAAAAACCGCAGAAGTGATTGAACTTCTAAAAAAAGAGGAGGGTGATCAAGCGTTTTTAAAAGAGTTGCTCTCACACCGTGTGTTACCAGGTGTGGATGAAGCCGCGTATGTTAAAGCGGCATTTTTAAATGATATTGCACAAAAAAAGCTTACATGTAAAGCGATTTCTGCAGTAGAAGCCATAGAGCTTTTAGGTACCATGCTAGGTGGATACAATGTTCAGCCCCTTGTGGATGCCCTTAGTTCCGCTGATACGTTGGTCGCCCGTGCCGCCTGTCATGCGCTTAAAAACATTGTTTTAGTCTATGGCTCTTTTAATGACATTGAAGCGTTAGCCAAAACCAATGCGTATGCTAAAGAAGTGATGCTCTCATGGGCAAATGCGGAATGGTTTACATGTAAAGCACCCATGCCAGAGAAAATAAGCGTTGCGGTCTTAAAAGTCGCAGGTGAAACCAATACCGATGATTTAAGTCCTGCCAGTGAAGCGTTTACCAGAAGCGACATTCCTTTGCATGCCAACGCCATGTTGGTGAAACGCTTGCCTGGTTCACTTGAAAAAATAAAAGAACTTAAAGCCAAAGGGTATGAAGTGGCTTACGTGGGTGATGTTGTGGGGACTGGAAGTAGCCGAAAATCAGGCATTAACTCGATTCAATGGTGGATGGGGCGAGAGATTCCCTTCGTTCCCAATAAAAAAACAGGCGGATTGATTTTAGGAACGACCATCGCACCCATTTTTTTCAACACCGCAGAAGACAGTGGAGCGCTTCCGATTGAAGTGAATGTTGAAGCCTTAGAAACGGGAGATATTATTGACGTCTATCCTTTGGCAGGAAGAGTTGAAAAAGAGGGAAAAGTCGTTGGTACATTTACCCTCATGCCAAACACACTTGCCGATGAGTACCGTGCGGGTGGGCGTATTCCGTTGATTATTGGACGAGGGCTCACTTCAAAAGCCAGAGCCTCTTTGGGCATGGAGCCTGAGAATATTTTTGCCAAACCCGAACAACCCAAAGAGCAACAAGGAGTAGGGTATACCTTAGCGCAAAAAATGGTGGGTCGTGCGTGTGGTGTTGAAGGGGTTCGTGCAGGCATGTACGTTGAGCCTCAAACCCTCACCGTTGGTAGTCAAGATACCACGGGGCCTATGACACGAGATGAAATTAAAGAGCTTGCAGCTCTTGGATTTAGCGCTGATTTGGTGATGCAGAGTTTTTGCCATACCGCAGCGTATCCAAAACCTAGTGACGTTAAGCTTCACCACACCCTGCCTTCCTTTATCACCTCACGCAGTGGTGTGAGCTTACGTGCAGGGGATGGTGTCATTCACTCATGGCTTAACCGTATGGTTTTACCCGATTCTGTAGGTACAGGAGGAGACAGTCATACCCGTTTTCCTATTGGTATCTCATTTCCTGCGGGTTCTGGTCTGGTGGCGTTTGCGGCTGTGACAGGAAGCATGCCTTTAAATATGCCTGAATCGGTTTTGGTTCGGTTTAAAGGTGAGATGCAAGCGGGTATTACACTTCGTGATTTGGTCAATGCCATTCCATACTACGCCATTAAAAAAGGCTTGCTCACCGTTCCAAAGAAGAACAAAAAAAACATTTTTGCAGGGCGCATTTTAGAGATCGAGGGACTTCCAAAACTCAAAGTGGAGCAAGCATTTGAGCTCAGCGATGCTTCTGCGGAGCGCAGTGCAGCGGCGTGTAGTGTTGCTTTAGATGAAGAGAGTGTGGTTGAGTATTTAAAATCAAATATTGTGCTTTTAGAGTCGATGATTCAAGCAGGCTACGAGGATGCAACAACCCTTCAAAGACGTGCTGATAAAATGAAAGCGTGGTTAAAAGAGCCAAAACTCTTAAAAGCCGATGCAAACGCACAGTATGCGCAGATTATCGAGATTGATTTGAATGAGATTACAGAGCCAATTTTGGCATGCCCCAATGATCCTGATGATGTGGCAACGCTGAGTGAAGTCTTAGACAATCCTGAGCGCCCCCATAAAATTGATGAAGTCTTTGTGGGAAGCTGTATGACCAATATTGGGCATTATAGAGCGTTAGGCGAAGTATTGCAAGGTGAGGGAAAAGTTCCTACCACGCTTTGGATAGCACCACCGACAAAAATGGATAAAAACCAGCTCATCGAAGAGGGATACTATGCTATTTTTGGTAATGCGGGCGCTCGCATTGAAATTCCAGGATGTTCGTTGTGTATGGGCAATCAAGCCAATGTGCGTGAGGGTGCGGTTGTTTTTTCAACGTCGACTCGAAACTTTGACAACCGCATGGGACCCAACTCCAAAGTCTATTTAGGCAGTGCTGAACTAGCGGCACTGTGTGCACTTTTGGGACGCCTTCCAAGTGTAGAAGAGTACATGAGTTTGGTACCTAAAAAATTAGCGGGTAAAACCGATAAAGTGTACAAATATCTCAATTTTAACCTCATTGAGAACTACGAACTTTCTAACGCCTAAATCTAAAAGCCACGTTTTGCGTGGCTTTATCTTTTTTACATGTAAGGATTCTTTTGACTATTGCTAAAAATTGTATGGTAACTTTAGATTACACCCTTTTTGACACTCATAACGCTCTTATTGATAGCGGTGCCAACCCTTTAATTTATCTGCATGGTGGATACGGTGATGTTTTTGAAAGCATTGAAAAAGCGCTTGAGGGCAAACGTGTTGGGGATAGTATTCACCTCGAATTAAGCCCAAAAGACTCTTTTGGTGAGCGTCAAGAAGCTTTAGTTTTGGTGGAAGATAGAGCCCTTTTTGATGAAGCCATTGCCGTGGGTGATGAGATGGAGATGGTCTTTGGTGAGGGTAAAGAGGACGAAATGATGATGAGCTATACCATTACACATATTGATGAGGATAAAGTGGTTTTAGATGCTAATCACTCCTTAGCTGGTATGAGTGTTGTTTTTGATGGTACGGTCATTGGAGTACGTGAAGCTACCAGTGAAGAGATAGAAAAAAGACTCCCCCAACAGGCGGAGCCTTTACATGTAAACTCTTTTTAAAGCACCTTAGCCTCGATGGCTTCAACAACGTGGTGCATTTTGTAGAGCGAATCGGGATTGAGTGAAATAGACTCAATGCCTTCTCTCACCAAAAATTCTGTAATTTCAGGGTAATCTGAGGGTGCTTGCCCACAAATGCCTATATATTTTCCCCGTCTTTTACATGCCTGTATTGCCATTTTAAGCATCGCTTTGACCGCTGGATTACGCTCATTAAAAACATGGGCGATTTTACCACTGTCTCTATCCACGCCTAAAACCAGTTGGGTAAGGTCGTTCGAGCCAATGGAGTAGCCATCAAAACTCTCTAAAAAATCATCAGCAATAATAACATTGGCGGGAATTTCACACATAGCATAAATCTTCAACCCATTTTTGCCTTGCACTAAGCCTTGCTCACGCATAATCTCAATGACTTTTTGTCCCTCTTCGGGAGTTCTGACAAAAGGAAGCATAATAATGACATTGGCCAGTCCCATCTCATCACGCACCTTTTTAAGTGCCTCACACTCCCATGCAAACGCCTCTTTATAGCTCTCATCGTAGTAACGACTCGCCCCACGAAAACCAATCATCGGATTTTCTTCATCCACTTCGTAGCTCTTGCCTCCTGGCATATTGGCGTACTCATTGCTTTTAAAATCACTGGTACGAATGATGACAGGCTTTGGATAAAACGCAGCAGCAATCAGTCCTATGCCTTCAGAGAGTTTGTCAATAAAAAAGGCTTTGGCATCCACATACGGTGTCATAAAAGAGCGAATTTTCTCCTCTTCTTCAATGCTTTTTCCTTGGTGCAAATCCACCAATGCCATAGGATGAGCATTAATAGAGTGCGTCATAATAAACTCCATACGAGCCAACCCCACGCCATCATTGGGCATTTGGGCTAAATGAAACGCTTCGGCTGGGTTGCCTATATTCATCATTAACTTGGTTTTGGTAGGTTGTAAATTCATGTCAATGGTTTTACATGTAAAAGGAATCTTTCCCTCGTAAATGTACCCCATCTCTCCACTCGAACAATTCACGGTCACTTCATGAATAGGGGCTAGCACTTCAGTGGCATTGCCACATCCCACCACAGCAGGTACGCCAATTTCTCGTGCGACAATGGCGGCATGGCAGGTTCTGCTTCCTCGATTGGTCACCACAGCAGAGGCTTTTTTCATAATCGGTTCCCAATCAGGATTGGTCGTATCGGCGACTAAGACATCGCCTGTTTGAAAGTGTGAAAATTCAGAGGTATCGTGAATAATCTTAACCGCACCACTACCTATTTTATCGCCCACAGAACGACCGGATGCCAAAATAGTTGCGTTTTTGCTATCAAGCTCATATTTTTCAATGCTTTGAACGTCCCGCTTGCTTTGCACGGTTTCAGGGCGTGCTTGTACGATGTAGAGTTTGCCATCTAACCCATCTTTTGCCCATTCTATATCCATAGGGCGTTCATAATACGCTTCAATCATCACGGCTTGGCGTGCAAGTTCTAGCACTTCCTTATCGCTAATGCAAAAGAGTTTTTGTTCCTCCTCGCTAGTAGGAAGATTGATAGTTTGGTTCTCTGCATGGTAGAGCATTTTCTCTTTTTTACTGCCTAATGAACGTTTTAAAATGCTCTTAAATCCTTGTGTAAGGGTAGGTTTAAAAACTAAAAACTCATCCGCATTAACCCTTCCACTGACCACATTTTCACCAAGTCCCCATGTAGCGTTAATTAAGACAAGATTTTGGGAGCCACTCTCTGTATCAATGCTAAACATCACGCCACTGCTGGCTTTATCGCTTCGCACCATTTTTTGCACACCCACAGAAAGGGCGACTTTAAAGTGGTCAAACCCACGACTGGAACGGTAACTAATCGCACGGTCTGTAAAGAGTGAGGCGTAACACTGCTTGACACTTTGAAGCAGTTTCTCAGGTAAGTCAATATTTAAAAAGGTCTCCTGCTGTCCTGCAAAACTCGCATCGGGCAAATCCTCAGCCGTTCCAGAAGAGCGCACAGCAACATCCACATGTTCAACGTCGTATTCACGAGAAAGCATGGTATAGGCACTTAAAAGTTCTTGCGTTAAGCTTTGAGGCAAGGTAGCGTTTAAAATGGCACTACGAATCGCTTGACCGCTTTTTTGCAAAAGTTCTGTATTGCTCACATCTACATCTTTTAAATACGTTTCAATGATTGATTTAATGCCATTCTCTTCGAGTAAAAGATGGTACGCCTCACTGGTGGTCGCAAAACCGTTGGGAACTAAAATGCCTTTGGGGGTTAATTTTTGATACATTTCACCCAAACTGGCGTTTTTACCGCCCACAAGGGGAATGTCACTCAGTTGCAGTTCATTGAAGAAACGAATATAACGCATCTCATCCTCCAGTAGAAAAAGTTACCTTTATAGTAGCACAAATGAGAATGAAAGAAGGTTAGAGTGTTTTACATGTAATGAAGATAAAAAGTGTAGTTTCGACAAAAATGGTCGGAGCGACGTGATTCGAACACGCGACCTCTACCACCCCAAGGTAGCGCGCTAGCCAGGCTGCGCTACGCCCCGATTCCATTTAAGCGGGAGGATTTTAACAAAGATAACCAAAAAGTTTTATTATAATAAAACAAAAAATATGAGAAGCCATGAAAGAAATTTTACTCACGACCTTTAACGCACGCTATACGCACACCTCCATTGCACAGCGCTATTTGTTCGCCAATTTAGAAGAGCTTCAAGAGAAGGCAAAGATTTTAGAATTTGTCATTAATGGCAGTGTCGCCGATGCGGCGGAGGAGATTTTACGTTATAACCCTAAAATTGTAGGCATTGGTGCGTACATTTGGAATGCTTTAGAGGTGCAAGAACTTCTCTGCATCATTAAAAAGGTAGCCCCTAGCGTTATCATTATTTTAGGAGGTCCTGAAGCGAGTCATTTTCCTCATCGTGTCGATTTTGAAAAAGCCGATTATATCATTCAAGGGGAGGGTGATGTTGCCTTTTATGAGCTGTGCAAAGCCATTTTAAGTGACAATGCCCCCAGTGAAAAAGTGATAAAAGCACCCATGGTGGATATGAGCGCCATTAAACTCCCCTATGAGTATTACACCGATCATGACATTAAAAACCGCTACTGTTACGTGGAAGCGAGCCGTGGATGTCCTTTTACCTGTGAATTTTGTCTCTCTTCAGCGGATAAAAAAGTACGAGAGATTGAGATAGGACGTTTTATTGGTGAGCTTGAAAAGCTGTGGGAAAGAGGGGTTAGAAATTTTAAATTTATTGATAGAACCTTTAATTTAAGCATCGAAAATGCCACCAAACTCTTAGACTTTTTTTTGGAAAAAGAGGAAGAGTATTTTGTTCATTTCGAGGTGATTCCAGATCATTTCCCCCAAAAACTACGAGAAAAGATAGCACTATTTCCACCTGCGGCACTTCAGTTAGAAGTAGGTATTCAAACCCTAGATCCGCTCATTTCTAAAAATATTCACAGGCGTTTAAATATACCTAAAATTGAAGACAACCTTGCCTTTTTACAGCAACAGACCCATGCGCATTTACATGTAGACTTGATTATTGGCTTACCAGGGGAGAGTTTAGAGGGTTTTGGGCGCAATTTGGACATGCTCTATTCGCTCACCCAGTGTGAAATTCAAATAGGCATTTTAAAAAAGCTCTCAGGCACGACCCTCTCACGCCACGATGAAATCTATGGCATGGTCTATTCGGACAAACCGCCGTATGATATTTTGCAAAATGATTTGATTTCGTTTGCGCAAATGCAAAAAATGAAACGCTTTGCTCGCTTTTGGGATATGGTCTACAACAGTGGAAATTTTAAAAGAAGTGCCGCACTTTTATGGAAAGAAGGCAAAGTTTACGCGGGATTTTATGCCTTTAGCGAATGGCTTTATAGCCAAACAGAGTCTACATGGCAAATTTCACTCGACCGCTTAGCGCAGCTAATATTTCGCTACCTCTGTGAGGTTTTAGGGCATGAGGAAGAGGAGATAAAAGCACTCTTGATTGAAGATATTATGACCATTCGTGGGCGTAAAATGCCCTCCTTTTTACGGGAAAACTATACCCCTCGTGAAGAGCAAAAAGAGGGTGTTGCAAAGCTCAATAAACGTCAATTAAAACATGCCACAGTATAATGGCGCGATTTTTTACAAGGAGAAGAGATGATACTCGATAAAAGCTGGTTAACCAATTTAATAAGCATAGTCATAACACTATTGTCATTTGCCCTGCCAGAACCCTACGCCAAATGGTGTTTACTAGCAGGCTTGTTTGCGCTCTCAGGGGCTATCACCAATCAAATAGCGATTCATATGCTCTTTGAAAAAGTCCCTTTTTTCTATGGAAGCGGAGTGATTGAGCTTCGTTTTGAAGCCTTTAAAACGTCCATTAAAAATCTGATGATGACACAATTTTTTACCAAAGAGCAATTGGATAGCTTTTTTGCCAAAGAGGAAAAAGGTCTTGATTTAACACCTATCATCGAAGAAATGGATGTGAGTCCTGCCTTTGATGCGCTTACTAAAACCGTTATGGAGTCCTCTTTTGGAGGGATGCTAGGAATGTTTGGAGGAGCAAGTGCCCTAGAAGGACTTCGCCAACCGTTTAGTATAAAACTCAAAAACTCCATCGTTGAAATCGCAAAAAGTAATGAATTTCAACAAAAAATAGCACAAAAGATACAAAATTCATCACTGAGTAATGATATGCTTCAAACCGTTGAGCAGATGATTGATGCAAGGCTGAATGAACTAAGTCCTAAGATGGTTAAAGAAATTGTTCAGGAGTTTATGAGAGAGCATTTAGGTTGGTTGGTCGTTTGGGGTGGCGTTTTTGGTGGATTCATTGGCTTACTTTCAAGTGCCGTACTTTAATACATAAAATTTTATATAAAATAATACATAAAGAGGGTTTATGGAGTGTTCATATTTTGGAAAATGCGGGAGCTGTACGCTCTATGCGTTAGATTATCAGGCGCAAGTTGCCCATAAAAAAACTGCCATTAAAACCTTATTTGAGTCTTTACATGTAAAAGAGTTTACCTTCTTTGAATCCGCTTGTGAACACTACCGTGGACGAGCGGAGTTTCGCATTTGGAAGGAGGGTGAGAAGATTTATTACGCTATGGGTGCGATGGATAAAAAAGGAGCAGTGTGCATTGATGCCTGTCCAAAAGTAGAAGAGCGCATTGACACACTGATGCCACAATTACTCAAAGCGATTGAAGGTGTCACGTTGCTTCGTGAACGCATCTTTGCCATTGAGTTTTTGAACTCTTCGGAACATCTTTTAGTCACACTTATTTACCATAAGCCTTTAGATGAGGCATGGGAAGCAGAGGCTAAAAAGCTTGAAAAAGCGTTTAATATTTTTGTGATTGGGCGCAGTCGTGGCATTAAAAAAGTGCTGAGTCAAGATTTTGTCGAAGAGCGTTTAACGCTAGAGGCTAAAAGCTATCGTTACCACATCATTGAGGGAGGATTTTCCCAACCCAATCGTGCGATGAACCAGAAGATGATTGGCTGGGTGTTGAGCCATCTTGAATCGTGCGAGGATTTGTTAGAACTCTACTGTGGGTATGGCAATTTCACCCTTCCTATGGCTGGAAAATTTAACAAAGTGCTGGCGACTGAAATCTCAAAAACCTCTATCGCTTCAGCGCTGAAAAACTGTGAACTCAACGATGTCTCTAACATTACTTTTTTACGGCTTAGTGCAGAGGAGCTTACTTCTGCGCTCAATAAAGAGCGTGTCTTTAACCGTTTGGCGGGCATTAATTTAGACGATTATGCGTTTTCGCATGTTTTTGTTGATCCACCTCGTTCGGGTATGGATGAGAAGAGTTTGGCGTTTATCTCTCGCTTTGAGAACATCATTTATATCTCCTGTAACCCCCAAACGCTAAAGCGTGATTTGGAGGTATTATGCCAAAACTACACTATCGAGCATTTTGCCCTGTTTGATCAATTTCCCAATACCGAGCATCTTGAATCAGGGGTTATTTTAAAGCGTCATTAGTCTTTACATGTAAAAAAGATAATCCCAATAAAAGCTACGAAGTGCTACACTTTTGGCTTAATTTATTTTAAGGAGCCAAAATGGAATGTGAAATTTCAAACATTAGCATGCCCGATAATGCGGGCATAAAAGATATTTTTTCGATGTGCAAAAGCATTGCCATTATTGGACTCTCACCTGATCCAACTAAAGATAGCCATAAAGTAGCACGTTATTTGCAAGAAAAAGGGTTTAAAATCTACCCCGTTTATCCCAAAGAAGAGACGATTTTGGGGGAGAGAGTGTACCGAAGTCTTTTAGACATTCCAGAGCAAGTGGATATGGTGGATATGTTTCGTAAACCTGCCATTGCAGAGAGTTTATTAGAAGAAGTGTTACACAAAGGTGGTGTAAAAGTGTTTTGGTTACAGCTTGGCATTGTGAACAATGATGCATGCGAAAAAGCAAAAGAGCATGGGCTCGTAACCATCCAAAATCGATGTACAAAAGTAGAATACGAAAGGTTAATGAAGTGATCCCTCTTAATGAAATAGTTCAAGCCAAACGACAAATCAGCCATATCATCACCAATACGCCTTGTGCTCTTGCCCCTTTGTTAAGCGAAGAAGTTGGAGCGCAGGTCTATCTAAAAAAAGAGAATTTGCAAATTACAGGTGCGTATAAACTTCGAGGAGCCTACAATAAAATCGCTTCTTTGAGTGAAGAAGAACGCCAAAAAGGTGTCATCGCCGCTAGTGCGGGAAATCATGCGCAAGGGGTGGGGTATAGTGCTCGTAGTTTTGGCATTTCAGCAACCATCGTCATGCCTGAGGCAACACCACTTTTAAAAGTTTCAGGTACGAAAGCTTTAGGTGCTGAAGTTATCTTGCATGGCGATAATTACGATGAAGCCTATGCCTATGCACTCACCTACGCCAAAGAGCATGGACTGACATTTATTCACCCTTTTGAAGATGAAAAAGTCATTGCAGGGCAAGGAACCATCGCTTTAGAGATGATTGATGAAATCAATGATTTAGATGTGGTCGTGATTCCTATTGGTGGAGGAGGGCTGATTAGTGGTATGGCATCTGCTATTAAACAGATTGACCCTAAAATTAAAATTATTGGTGTTAATGCTGCAGGAGCACCTGCAATGTGCAAGTCGTTTCATGCCAAAAAAGCCATCAACTCCAAAAGTGTACGCACCATCGCTGATGGTATCGCTGTGCGTGATGTCAGTGAGTCAAATTTAGCGCATATTTTAGAGTGTGTGGATGAAGTGGTAACCGTCGATGAAGAGGAGATAGCAGCGGCTATTTTATTTTTACTTGAGCGTCAAAAATTGGTCGTTGAAGGCGGAGGAGCTGCGAGTGTGGCGGCGATTATGCATCAAAAATTTCCCTTTAGTAAAGAGACTAAAATCGGGGCAGTTTTAAGCGGTGGAAACATTGATGTGCAAATGCTCTCGATTATCATTGAAAAAGGTTTGATTAAATCACACCGAAAAATGAAGTTGGTCATTACACTCATCGACAAGCCAGGCTCACTGATGCGTCTCACGGACCTCTTTAAAAATGCGAATGCCAATATTATTCAGATTGATTATGATCGTTTTTCAACGAAACTCTCCTATGGTGACGCACAAATTACCATTATGCTGGAGACCAAAGGGCATGAACATCAAGAGGAGATTCGAAAACTCCTTAATGACGCAGGGTATACGTTTAAAGAAGAGGTGTGAGGAAATCCTCACGCCTCTTCCTCCTCATCTAAGCGCTCATACGCTTCTAGTAAGCGTTCTCTTAGGGCATCACTCAAGGCTTCACCATCAACACAATACTCTTTTAAAAATGACTCTAAGCCATTTAAAACTTCAAAAAGCTCTGCTTCAATCTCATTTGCACTTTTTTGCTTTGCCATAAGTGTCTCAAAAAAGACCAATTTACGAATAAAATCTGAGAGTATTTCAAGCGCTTCACGCTCATCTTTTCCCTCTAAAAGGAGATAAAGACGTTCATCAATACTCTTAGAACTATCAATATTTTGTTTTATTTCACGCACCTCGTCTTGAATAATGCTCGAAAATTTTGCATAACGATCAAACGATACATCATTGGAGAAAGTATCCAATTTTTTCGTAATTTTTCCTATTTGTTTTGCCAATATAAATGCGACCATCGCAACAATCATCAAAACGGGAAGCAATTGTTCCATCTACAATCCTTACATGTAAAAAACTAAAGTAGCGCATTTTAACATAAGATTGACAACTTCATAGACAAAACTGTTTCTGAGTTTAAAACATCCTCATAGTACAAATCCATTCAATTCTCTTTAAAGCCAATCTCATTATAATAAAGAAAAATCATATATAAGGGTCTTTTATGAGTTCTTGGACGCGTTCATCATGGAGAGAAAAACCAATTAAGCAACAACCTACCTACACCAATCAAGAGAGTTTAAAAAGTGTAGAGCAGGAACTAAGCAAATATCCTCCTCTTGTTTTTGCAGGTGAAGTGAGACAACTTAAAGCTTCGCTTGCAGATGTGGTGCATGGAAAAGCCTTTTTACTTCAAGGTGGTGATTGTGCGGAGAGTTTTGCTGAATTTAATGCGGTAAACATTCGAGATATGTTTAAAGTCATGCTTCAAATGGCGGTTGTTTTAACCTTTGCAGGCGGTTGCCCGATTGTTAAAGTAGGGCGTTTAGCGGGTCAATTTGCCAAACCACGTTCCAGTGATTATGAAGAGCTTAATGGGGTGAAACTTCCAAGTTACCGTGGTGATATTATCAATGATATTGATTTTACTGAAGAATCACGTGTTCCAAATCCAAAGCGAATGCTAAAAGCCTACAACCAATCCGCTGCAACAATGAACCTTCTACGTGCCTTTTCACGCGGTGGTTTGGCAGACTTACATCAGGTACACAAATGGACGTTAGGCTTTGTCTCAGAGAGTCCTTTGGGTGATAGGTATCAACATCTTTGTGAGCGTATCTCTGAAACGTTAGCGTTTATGGAGGCGTGTGGTATTACGTCGTCGAACACACCTAATATTAACGAAACCGTTGTCTACACCTCGCATGAAGCACTTTTACTCAACTACGAAGAAGCTTTAACAAGGCAAGATAGCTTAACAGGCGATTGGTATGACTGTTCGGCGCATATGCTTTGGATTGGCGATAGAACCAGAGATGTCGATGAAGCCCATGTGGAGTTTTTAAGCGGTGTTAAAAATCCTATTGGCATTAAAGCAGGGCCAACGACTACGGTTGAGAGTTTAATGGCACTGATTGAAAAACTCAATCCCGAAAATGAAGCAGGGCGTTTAAATATCATTGTACGTATGGGTGCGGATAAAATTGAAACCGAATTTCCAAAACTCGTCCGTGCGGTCAAAGCAGCAGGTAAACACGTTCTTTGGAGTATTGATCCGATGCATGGCAACACCATCAAAGCATCCAACAACTATAAAACACGCTCGTTTGATGAAGTCCTACGTGAAGTGAAAGGCTTTTTTAAAGTCCATGAGGAAGAGGGCACCTTCCCTGGTGGCGTTCACTTAGAAATGACAGGTCAAGATGTGACAGAGTGTATCGGTGGAGCGCAAGAAATTACCGAAGAAAACCTAGCGTGTCGTTACCACACGCAGTGTGACCCACGTCTCAATGCCAACCAAGCTTTAGAACTTGCTTTTTTGATTGCAGACTCTCTCAAAGCTGCACGACAACGCTTTTTAGCGTAGTTAAAACCTTTTTACATGTAAAGATTAAACTCTTTACATGTAAAGCCTATCGTTTACGTTTTTTCCTTTGGTGTAACCACACATAAATCACCCCAATTAAAATGACTAATGCGACAACCATCAGCGTAGCTAAATGTAAATTCTCTTTAAGCAATGCTTCATTTTGACCAAAATAGTAGCCAAGCAGCGCTAAAATACTCACCCAAATCCCCGCCCCAACGCCTGTATAAAACGTAAAAAGCCCTACATGCATACGTGCCAATCCCGCAGGCAAAGAGATGTATTGGCGTACCACAGGAACTAACCTGCCACTAAGCGTAGAAAAAGAGCCATGGGTTTTAAAAAAGCTCTCTACTTTATCGAGTGTCTCTTGTGTAAAAAAAACATAATGCCCATACTTTAAAAGTAGCCTACGTCCAAGTTTCACAGCCAAATAGTAGTTGAAAAGTGCACCCGCAATACTTCCAGCAATACCTGCTGCAATGGAAAACCAAAGATTCATTTCACCTTTATAACTCAAATACCCAGCAGGAATCATCACCACTTCTGAGGGGAAAGGGAAAAAACTACTCTCTAAAAACATCATAACAAAAATACCTAAGTAGCCTAAACTACTCACCGTTTGAACAATCCAATCAATCAGTGCGTGCATTCTTTTCCTATTTTAAGATTTTAATTCAATAATTTTATCGCTACACCATCGTGCTAATGCTTTGTCGTGCGTAATCAGTAAAATACCTACCGTATCTAAACATTGCATTAATAACTGCATGACATGTAGTCCTGTAATATTATCAAGTGCCGATGTAGGCTCATCCGCCAAAAGAAGCTTTGGTTTCATCAGCAACGCCCTAAGAATAGAGCATCTTTGCAACTGCCCACCGCTAAGTTGGTGAGGTTTTTGCGCTAAAAGTGTCTGTTCTAAATTAAGAGATTCGCATAAGAGCTCTAAGCCATCAAGGGATGCAACATCGCTTATTTGATTGAGAATGGTATAGGTAGGATGAAAAGAGGTGTAAGGGTCTTGAAAAATTTGTGAAATTCTTGCTACATCAATATTCCCTTTGTGTGCTTTAAGATTTCCAGCAATCAGCTCAAAAAGGGTACTTTTCCCACTCCCACTTGCCCCGACAATACACACCACTTCACCTGTGTTTACATGTAAAGAAAAATTCTCATACAAAAGTCGCTCTTTAGTGTAGCCAAAATCAAGGTTTTCAATCTCTAAAACCGTGTGGCTCATGCGCGAATTTGCCCTTTGCCATAGACTTTGAACTTATAGATTGTCAAATCATTAATGCCCATAGGTCCTCTGGCATGGAGTTTATTCGTGCTAATGCCCACTTCCGCACCAAAGCCAAACTCGCCACCATCGGTAAAGCGAGTCGAAGCGTTCACATACACACTGGCCGCGTCCACTTCATTTAAAAAGCGCTCCGCCGTGGTGTAATTTTCGCTCAAAATCGCCTCGGAGTGCGATGAACCATACGTTGCAATGTGTGCAATGGCTTCATCCACACTTTCAACGATTTTAATGTTTAGAGCATTGCATAAATGCTCTGTGTGATAATCTTCATCACTCGCAAGGCTTACATGTAAAAGCGCTTGCGTCTTTTCACACCCTTTGATTTTGGCACTAGTAGCATCCAATGCCTCTTTCATCGGTGGCAAAAACACAGAAGCAATGGCTTCGTGAACCAGAAGGGTTTCCAATGAATTACACGCACTAGGGCGTTGGCATTTGGCATTTAAAACAATAGCAATGGCTTGCTCTAGGTTAGCGTCTTTATCAACGAAAGTATGACACACCCCTTTATCGTGTTTCACCACAGGAATGGTCGCATTTTCACTCACATAACGAATGAGTGCCTCACCCCCTCGTGGAATAATGACATCCACGTATTGATCCATTTTAATGAGCTTTGCCACACCCTCACGACTCGCATCAAGCAGAAGAGAGATGATGGCTTTAGGAAGATTATATGCTTCTAAAACCTCTTGCAAAATGGTCGCAATCATGGTGTTGCTATGGTGTGCCTCTTTACCCCCTTTGAGCACACAGGCATTGCCACTTTTAAAACAAAGCGCTGCGGTATCACTCGTGACATTAGGACGGCTCTCATAGATAATCGCCACCACCCCAATAGGAATGCTCACTTTTTCAATGCGAAGACCACTAGGCACAACCCATCCCTCTAATACGCGCCCCACAGGCTCTTTAAGTGCAGCAATTTCTCGAATCGCTTTTGCCATCTCGGTGATACGTTTAGGATTAAGCAAAAGTCTATCCATAAGTGCAGCACCTAAGCCATTTTTTTCACCCTCAACTAAATCTTTTTGGTTTTCATCCAGAATACGTTCACTATTTTTTTCAAGGGCATCTGCCATTGCCAATAAAACATCCCCTTTTTTCTTAGGATCAAGGGTTGCAATAATCCGACTGGCTTTTTTGGAATTTTCTAAAAATGTTTGCATGTCATATATTCCTTATACAGGGATTTCGTAGGATTTTACACTTTTTATATTTAATATGTCATAAGTATGTGCACGCTATAATCAGCCCCATAAAAGATAAAAAAATAAGGAAAATGTCATGCAGCAAATTTATGATGTCGCCATTATTGGTGGAGGGCCAGGAGGAATTGGAGCGGCCGTTGAAGCGAAGGTGTTTGGCATTCAAAATATTTTGATGATTGAAAAGGGCGACAACCACTCTCAAACCATTCGTAAATTCTACAAAGATAACAAACGTGTTGATAAAAACTACAAAGGTCAAGAGGTCATACTAGAAGGGACGATTGATTTTAGAGATGGTACCAAAGAGAGTACGCTCAATTATTTTGACTCCTTACTGGATAAGGGTGAAATTGACACCGCTTTTAACAGCGAGGTGGAGAGTATTACGAAAACGGGTGATGAATTTCAAATCGTCACAAGCAAAGCAGGCTATATTGCCAAATATGTCATCGTGGCGATTGGCACAATGGGCAAACCCAATAAACCAGACTATACTTTACCCATTTCTTTAAAAGAACGCATTAACTTTAACCTCGATAAATGCTCTCAAAATGAGAAAATTTTACTTGTAGGTGGTGGAAATTCCGCCGTAGAGTACGCATTAGAGCTTTCAAAAACAAATAATATCACCCTTAATTATCGTAAAGAGAGTTTTAGCAGACTTAATGATATTAATTTAAAAATGATTCAAGAGTATAACGGACAAGAAAAATTGCGCCTGCGTCTTGGTATGGATATTGTGAGCATCGAAAATGAAAATGGTATGCCAAAGGTGCATTTTACTGATGGATATGATACGGTGTATGATAGAGTTATTTATGCTATTGGGGGAACAACACCGATTGATTTTCTAAAAAAATGTGGCATTACCTTCAATGAAGAGGGCAAAGCTGAGTTTGATGAAAATTATGAAACCAAAACCCAAGGCTTATACCTTGCAGGTGACATTGCTGTTAAAAGTGGTGGAAGTATTGCTATTGCACTCAACCATGCGTATCATATTGTTTCACATATTCTTAAGTCACAACAAAAATAAGGTTTTGGATGTTAAAAAAAACGCTCTCTTCTTCGCAATGGCTTAATCTTTTTTTAGGTTCTCTTATCGTCGCAGGAGGTATAGCCTCCTACACATTGGGTAATTTTGATGGTGTCTCTTTTGATGAGTTAGGTGAAAATTATATTCCTAAACAGGATGTTAAATTTAGTGATTTGCCCCTTGAACTTCAAAAACGCTACATTGATAAAGAGGCAACACTTGCACAAAGCAAGGAAGCAAACAATTTAGAATTAGATCGTTATGTTGATGATTTTGGAAACATTATTCCTGAAGAAGCTTTAACGATACAAGACCTTAAACGGATGATTGCTCGTTTGCAAAAAACCCTTCTTTTTTTACATCATGATAATTTTTTAATTACAAACGATAAAGATGAACTGCTACAAAAATTAGAAGAACAACAAACAAAACATGAAAATGAAAAAAAATCATGGCTTGATCAAAATACATTGCGTCTTAATGAAGCAGAAGAACAACATTTTAAAAATATCACCGAACTAACGCTTAAACTTAATGAACTCCAAAAAGAAAACGTCCTTCTTGCACAAAAAGCAAACAGTGAAAGCAATACCCTCAAGTCGGAAATTCAAATACAAAAAGCAAAACAGGCTGAAGAGGAAGCCAAAACACAAAAAGCTATTCAATTAGCAAGAGAAGAAGAACAAGCCAAGTTTATTCCTTATGAAAAAAACATAGCAGAGCTTAAAAAGCAGATTGTAGACCTCAATGAAACATTGCGTACTCAAAGCGAAAAAGAAAAAACCCTTCTTGAGAGCAAAGAAAATGAGATGAATCATAAAACACAATTGATAGAACAATACACACAAAAGCTCAAAGAAGCAGAAGAAAAGCAACAACAAGAGATTCAAAAACACGCACAAACCAAAGAGCAATTTAAACGTGAACAAGAACAAATACTCGCGCAACATCAAGAAGAACTTCGTGTAAAAGATGAAGAAATGCTCAAAAAAATTGCGCTTGAACAAGAAAAAACAAAACAGGTTTCAGCAGAACTCTCCAGTGCTAAAAAGCATGTAGATGCACTCATTTTAGAAGGGCAAAAAGATTTTGAAAAATTTAAGAGTTATTTGGAGGATGAAAAAAAGCGCTATGAGACATTAAGCTTAGGTACACAAGAACAAGAAAAAGTAGCTCAAAAGAAAATTCAACAACTAGAAATATCTCTGAAAGAAGCAGCAACAGCATTAAATCAAAAAGAAGCCGAAGCCAAAGCACTTAATGAAGAAATTTCTAAACTGCAAATGCTCACGAAAAACATCGATCAAGAAGTGCAAAAGAGGGTAGACGAAATCAATAAAACCCACAATAAAAACTACCGCATTTTTAATGAAAAGATTGCGAATTTTGACCGCTATAAACAAGAGTTACTTGAACAGCTTGATCAGCAACTCAGTGAATACAAAGCGACAGCAAAAGAGAATTATGATCGTATGGAACACCAAACCAAAGAGCTAACACAAGCCAATCATGCACTCAGTCTGCAAACAACCACGCAAGAGCAAGAACTCAAAACCCTAAGAGCACAACTTGCAATGCTTGGGGAACAAAATGAAAAAAATCAACGCACCGATATGACAAAACTAAAAGAAGCTCATGAAGCGCTTATAACATTAAAAGAAAACCTCAAACAAAAAGAGAGTCTCATCGAATCTTTACATGTAAAGATGCAAGAACGTGAAAATAATGCAACAAAAAGCTACGCACACGAGCTTGAAACAGTTAAAGCCAAATTGGCAATTAGTGAAAAAAATCGTATGGATTATGAAGCAAAAGTGTTAGCACTTCAAGAGGAATTCAAACAAAAAGAGAACACCTTTAACACTTTACATGTAAAACTCAAAGAAGAGTTAAAACAAAAAGAGATGGCATATTTAGATGCACTCAAAAACAAAGAAAATGATGGCTCGAAATCTACTCGTGTTACAGAAGCTAAACCATCAAGTGTTGAAAAGCTTCGCTATGTTGATCAAATCAGCTGTGCAGATATGGGAACAGGAGTGAATGCACTTTCTGTCACATGTAAAAATAATGTTCAAGCTTTCTTAGCAAAATACGACCGTTCATATTTTTTTGAAATAACACCCATTGTTGATAATGGAGGCTTCGCTTCATTACAGATGATGAAAGCAAAAAAAGTAGGCATTGAAGAGAGTGAAATTGATCGTATTAGCACTCTTGCAAATATTGGGCTTGGCAAAGCCAGAGCCAAAGCAGGTGGAGAGTTGGTTGAGAATTACTTAGGCGAAGGGGCAAAAATAAGCTATGCTCTTTCAAATATTGAACAAGCTAAGGCACGGGGCTTTCAAATTAAGGTGTATCGCTAGATGCTCAATCTATTTCAGTTAAAAGAGGGGTATCGCTATAACAGCGATTCTCTTTTACTTTATGATTTTATTAGTAGCTTTAATCCCAAAGGAACCCTCTTGGACGTAGGGTGCGGATGTGGAATTTTAGGACTTTTACTTAAACGCGACTTTCCTTCTTTACAGGTAAGTCTTTTAGACATTCAAGCAAAAAATTGTGAAATAGCACATGCCAATGCCATAGCCAATCATTTAAGTATTGACGCGTTTACATGTAAAGATTTTTTAGACGTAACATTTGAAAACAAGTTTGACTCTATTATCTCTAATCCTCCTTTTTATCACAAAGGAGGTGTTAAGAGCGAAAAGGATACACTCAGCCTTAGTCGTCACAGCAGCGCACTTCCTTTTGAATCTTTCGCAAAAAAAGTGAGTAAAACACTCTGTAATCGTGGTTATTTTTGTTTTTGTTACGATGCCAAACAGATTGATAGCCTAATGCATGCATTGATTCAACACAAACTCAATGTTGAAGATGTTTGTTTCGTTTATCCTAAAGAGGAAAAAGAAGCATCATTGGTACTCATACGTGCTCGTAAAAATTCTAAATCACTCTGTAAAATTCACGCTCCTTTGTTTATTTATAAAAATGATACGTTTAGTGAACGAATCAAAGCGATTTTTGAAAAATCACAAACAAAGAGTCTTGAATGGATGGATTAATGTATCAAGAGGGTTTTCCTTATGCCTTTAATCCCAAAGCATGTCAAACCTGTGCTGGGAAATGTTGCATTGGAGAGAGTGGGTATATTTGGGTGAGCCACGAAGAGATAGAAGCTATTGCTAAAAAACTTTTGTTAACAAAAGAGAACTTTATCAATAACTATTTACTAAAAATTCGCTATCGTTTCACGATTAAAGAGATACCGTACGAAGGTGGATATGGTTGCATTTTTTTTAATAGAGAAAAAAAGATGTGTTCCATCTATGACGTACGCCCATCTCAGTGCCGAACGTTCCCTTTTTGGGAGTATTTTAAAGAAAACATTGATGAGGTAGTTACAGAATGTCCCGGTATTATTCGCTTATAGTTATTCTTTTTTTAGTGGCAGGGTGTAGCACAAAAGAGGTGGTTGTGCTTAATGAAACCACTAAAAAAGTGTTTGAAGAAGAAGACAATCTTATTTTACAAGCCTTGCATTATCAGCAAAACGGTGATTATGTCAATGCTCGCAAAATTTATCATAATCTCTATGAAAAAAGCCAAAAGAAGGTTTATTTAACAGAAGATGCTGGCTTAGCTTTTGTTTTAGGTGACCCCGATGCTCCTGCACTGATTGCAGAGGGGCTTCAAAAATACCCTGATGAAAAAAACTTTAACCGTCTTTTAGTAGGACAACTGGTCAAAGAGAGACGTTATGAAGAGGCAGAAAAAGAGATACTCAAACTCATTGCTTATGATAAAAGTATTCAGCATTTAAGTATTGCAGGTAATTTATACTTACAAATGAAAGCCTATGATTTAGCCCTTAAATATTTTGAAAGTGCTTATAAACAAGAACAATCTGAAGACCTTTTAATGAATATTGTTGAATTACAATACCGCTTTTTAGATAAAAAAGATGACGCCATAGCTCTCCTAGAAACCTATGCCAATATGGAAGGCTGTGGAAATAAAACCTGTTTTAAACTTGTTGAAATTTATGGCAGAGAACGCAATGTCAAAGGATTAGTCTCAACTTACAAAAAGCTCTACAAAGAGCATCAAAGTGAGGAGTTGTCTAAAAAGATTGTTGAACTCATGCTTTATGTTAAAGATATGAACGGTGCCATTCAATTTCTTAAAAACTCAACGTTTAATCAAGATATGCTTTTGCAAATTTATGCAACACAAAAGCGTTTTGCAGAGGCTTATACCCTTTCAGAGCGTTTGTATATGGAAAGCAAAAATCTTGATTATTTAGGAAAAATGGCCATTTATGAGTATGAAATGCATAAACAAAATCTTAGCCCTGAAATTTTACAATCCATTATTGTGAAATTTGAAGAGGTAACCAGTGTTTTACACGATTCAGTCTATTTTAACTATTATGGATATTTGCTGATTGACCACAATATAGAAATTGAAAAGGGTGTGGCTTTAGTACAAGAAGCCCTTAAAATGGAACCAAACTCTCCTTTTTATCTTGATTCATTGGCGTGGGGATATTATAAACTAGGCAAATGTGAAGAAGCCTATGATGTGATAAAACAGTTGGGAGAGACGATTATCGAAGAAGAGGTTGAAGAACATCTTAATGCCATTAAAAAATGTTTGAAAGAGAAAAAAGAATGATTTTAGATGAGATTATTAAGCGTACACGTGAGGACTTGGAAAAAAAGAAAAAAGAATACACCATGGACTGGCTTGGAAGAAGCCTTGCTTTCAACCCTTTTATGCCTCGTGATGTAAAGCCCTATCTTAAAGCAACCCCACAAAACCCTTATCGTATTATTGCTGAAGTCAAAAAAGCAAGCCCGAGTAAGGGAATTATCAAAGAGGATTTTGACCCTTTGATGATTGCTAAGGCATATGAGCTTGGAGGCGCTGATGCTATTTCTGTGCTCACGGAGCCACACTATTTCAAAGGCAACTTAGAATACCTCACTCAAATTCGCCGTTATGTTCCAACCCCTTTGTTACGTAAAGATTTTATTATTGATGAGTATCAAATCTTAGAAGCCCTTGTGTATGGGGCTGATTTTATTTTATTGATTGCTAAAGCGCTGAGTAAGGCTGAACTTAAGCATTTATTGGAGTATGCATTACGACTTGGACTTGAAGTTTTAGTCGAGATACATGACAAAGAAGATTTAGTCAAAGCAATGCATGCGGGAGCTAATATTATCGGGATAAACCATCGAAATTTAGAGACATTTGAAATGGATATGAGTTTAACCGAAAAGCTGATGCCCCTTATTCCTCAAAATAAAATTATTGTCGCAGAGAGTGGCTTGAATGATAAAGAGACTATTAAGCATCTAAGTCAGATCGGTGCAGATGCGTTTTTAATTGGAGAGTATTTTATGCGAGAAGATGACATAGAAGCCTCTCTTCGTGCGATAAAAAAGGTAGATTAATGGATTACATGTACGCACCATGGCGCAGTGCTTATTTTAGTGAAAAACCTGAGGGCTGTGTTTTTTGTAATATTACAAACCATCTCGAAAAAGACGAAGAGCATCACGTACTTTACCGTGATGAGCACTGCTTTATTGTTATGAATCGTTACCCGTACTCGCCTGGTCATTTTATGGTAATTCCTCACCACCATACCGACTGCGTTGAAGAACTCAGTCCTGAAGTGTGGATGCACATCTCTTTAATTGTGCAGCGTTGTATTGTCCTTTTAAAAGAAGGCATTGGAGCGCAAGGGGTAAATTTAGGAATGAATTTAGGTAAAAGTGGTGGAGCGGGCATTGCTGAACATATTCATTATCATGTGATTCCTCGCTGGTTAGGTGATACTAATTTTATTACTACCATTGCGGATAGCAGAGTCTATGGGGCTGATTTTGAAAAAATCTACACACATCTTAAAGGCTTAATTCCAAAGTACCTGCCATGCTGAAGGATTTAGAGATTGAAGCGTTTATAGCGCAAAAATCCTCCTTTGATTTACTCATTGATGCACGAAGCCCTAAAGAGTTTAACGAATCGCATATTCCAAATGCTCACAATTATTATGCGCTTAGTAATGAAGAGCATTGTGAAGTAGGTACCCTTTATAAAAATGTTTCGCATAACGATGCTAAACTTTTAGGCGCACATTATATCTGCCAAAATAGCGCAAAACATCTTTTAGAAATTGGTCAAAAATTTAAAATAGGTTCAAAAATAGGCATTTACTGTGCTAAAGGAGGGCTTAGGTCAAGTTCTCTTGCTATTATTCTCTCGCACATAGGCTATCAAGTGTACAGGCTTAAAGGAGGATACAAAAGCTACCGTTTTTATGTTCTTTCTTATCTTGAAAATCTTCCACACCACCGTTTTATCCTCTTAGGTGGAAATACAGGCTGTGGCAAAAGTGAGCTCATTGCTAAACTTTCATCCTCACTAGACCTTGAAGGACTCGCCAATCATTTAGGTTCAAGTTTTGGGCATATTAAAGGAGCTCAACCGAGTCAAAAAGCGTTTGAAAATAATGTATGCGAAATTTTACATAAAATCGATCCAAAGGCCTATATTTTCGTTGAAGCAGAGAGTAAAAGAATGGGCAAATGCACTATTCCTTCTCGTTTACATGAACAGATGCAAAAGGGTTTTCGTATTGAAATTTCAGCTCCACTCACACAGAGAATTGAACGTATTTTAAAAGATTATCACTCCATGTCTCCTCGTTTTTTTCATGAAGCCATGCAAAAGATTTCTCCTTATATTCAAAAAAGCCTCAAAGAAAAGATTATGTTAGCGTATGAAGAAAAGCATATTGAAAAAGTAGTGGAAATGCTTTTGGTTGGATATTATGATGTGGTCTATAAAAAACCACACCATATTGACTTTTTTATTGAGAATAAAAACGAGAGTGAAACCCTTGATATCTTAAAAAATCTACCCATTTTACGTACTTAAAAGGTCAGTAACTTCTTTCCTGTAGCAAGTTTTACGGCTTCCTTGATCGCATTAACATAACTTAGTGTTGAAGGGTTGCCATCTTTATAGGCAATATCAAACGCTGTTCCATGATCAACGGACGTTCGAATAATCCCTGCATTAAGGCTTACATTAATACTCTCATCAAAATAGAGTGCTTTTAAAGGAATGAGCCCTTGATCGTGGTACATGCAGACAAAGTAGCGAAACTTCTCACGATTGGCTTTGGTAAATGCCATATCAGGCACAAAAGGCCCTACAAAGACTTCACGCTCTAAAAAGTGATTTGCTTTTGCAATCGCTTTTTTAATCTCCTCTTCTTCATCTCCAATAACGCCATTATCGCCCGCGTGTGGATTGAGTCCTAAAACAGCAATTTTATCTTCTCCTAGCTCTTCATAGACTTTGAGTAAAAAAGGCTTGAGTTTTTTCGCTTTCACTTCATAAGGAACATCACACAAAGGAATATGATGGGTGTATAAAATGGTAAACATCTCCTCGCAGCCTAGCATCATAATCGCTTCACAACCCAATAAATCACTGAGTGCATCGGTATGACCTTTGTATTCAAGTCCTGCCATTGCCCATGACTCTTTGTTAATAGGAAGGGTAACAATGCCACTGACTTCATTACTTTTGGCCAAAGCCACAGCAGTAATAAAAGAGTCATACGAACTCTCTCCCGCTTCTGCTGAACAAACACCTGCTTCAATTTCAAAAACTTTGCCACAATCTCGTATCTCAAAATCCAAAGGAACATCTAAGCCTAAAAGCGCAGCACCCCAACCCAGCATATTTTCATTAATACAATAAATCGGTTGGCATAGTTTTTTAACCTCATCATGCGCTCTAAGCGCAATTTCCAGACCAATTCCGTTTAAATCCCCAATACTAATCGCTATTTTTTTCATCGTAACAATCCTAACATCTCTTTGATGGCATTTTCAAACCCAACAAAAACAGAGCGTGCAATAATGCTCTGACCAATGTTCAGTTCACATATCTCTTTTATTTCAAGAATACGCTTAACATTATGGTAATTCAAACCATGCCCTGCAGCAACTCTAAGCCCTAATTGACGGGCATATTTGGCAGCCATTTCAAGTTCATGCGTCGCTTCAATCAGTTTTACATGTAAAGATGCTCTATCTAATTCTAAGGCTTTAATACTATGTGCTGAGCGTGAGAGATTTGAATAGAGCATGGCGTAAATGTTAGCATAAAGACCCGTATGAAGTTCTATCCATTGGGCACCAATCTCATGTGAAGCCTCCACCATTGCACTTGTGGGGTCAATAAATAAAGAGAGTTCAATGTGCTCTTTTTTTAATCTTTTAGCAATTTCAATCATACGCATTTTATTTTTGATAACATCTAAACCACCCTCAGTGGTAACCTCTTCACGTTTTTCAGGAACCAATGTCGCTCGGTGAGGATGAAGTTCTAAAACTTTTTCAATAATCTCTTCATTGATAGAACACTCTAAATTTACAGGAACTTGTGCATTTTCAATAATTTTCAAAGCATCCGTATCGTTAATGTGACGACGATCTTCTCTTAAATGAATCGTAATTTGATCTGCTCCTGAGCGCTTAACCAAAGGGACAGCATCCAAAGGGTCAGGGTCATTGATTTTTCGTGCTTCTCTTAATACTGCAATATGATCAATATTTACGCCTAAAAGCATAAAAGTTCCTTTATTGTTTTTAACGATTATAGCCAAAACAATGTTTCAAAAAAATTTCATACTATTGAGAAATATGAATATGCGTAGCGTCTAAAATACCCCATTCAAAATTTTGATGACACGCAAAACAATTTGCAGCGCTTTTTACATGTAAAGAATCAAAGACCTTTTTATCAATCTTATGATGCACCTCTCTCCAATAAGGAACTTTACTCATGGAAAGGGGTCGAAGCTCACCTAAAGAATGCAGTGTTTTAAATGCTAATTTATGACTGGAACTCTCAGCGCTATGTGCCACCAAATAATCCTGAATACTTTGTTGTTCTGCTTTAGTAATATTATGTTCGGTAATTTTTTCACCAAAATGATTTTCTAATCCTTGCATGATTTTTACCCACGAATCTTTAGGTAGCATAAAAGGAGGGTAGGGCTTGTGACAGCTTGAACAACGTTCATACGCACTGTTTTCACTTTGAAAATCATGTTTCTCAAAGTGCGTATATGTTAAAAATGTCTCCCCATTAATTTTTACATGTAACATTACACCGGCACACACAATAATGATGCCATAAGCAAACACTTTCAACACTAAAGAGACCTGTGTATCTTGACCTTCTGCCTTTTTATACCCTGTAATCATGGCAAATACCATATTGGTTTTATGATAAAACTGCTCAATTAAAACACCTAGAATGTGAACCATTGCACAGGCAAAAAGAAAATAGGAAACAAAACGATGCAAAAAAGCAAAGGTAAAAGAGGATTGAAAAAATTCTTGATTTAAAAAACCAAAAAGTCCACTGGCTTCTTGCGTTCCTTGTAGTAACAAACCCGTTAGAACAATCAAACTACCCAAGAAAAGAACAAGTATTGTAAACCAACTAGATGCTGCATTATGCCCCGCATAAATTTTACGCCATCTGTTTTGTATTTTTTCGACAAAATAGTGTTTTAAGGCATTAAAACTAAGTTGAAACGTTTTAAATCTTGCATAATAAGGCCCAATAAACCCCCAAATAATCCGAAAAAGCAAGACTATCCCAAAAATAAAGCCAAAACAAATATGCCACGTATAGAGAGTATAAAAAAAAGAAGTTACAAAAGCAAAGAAAAAGGAGAGTGCAATAATCCAATGAATAATACGTGTACACAATGGCCAAACAAAGACAACATTTTCGACCTTATTCATAGTACATGTGGATGTTTTTTGATACGATTTTTGATCAAAAAACATCCCTATCCGTTCTATTTTGATGGATGAAAAGTATTAAAAATATACGTTGCCATCGCTTTAATATCGTAGTCATACCCTTTTTCAGAGAGTTTTTTCATATTGTGTTCCATCACTTCATGTTCACTAGCAGTAGATTGCCCCAGCCCACCATTTTTAATATCAAACAATGCCATCTCCAATTCTTGAATACTTAGCTTATTGATGGCAGGACTTTTTTTCTCAGCAACACCTTCTCCTTTTGCACCATGACAATGCAAACACGTCTCTTTATAGACAACATCCGTGGTATATTTGTACGATTTTACTTCTTCTTTTGGCTTCGAATCACAGCCACTTAAAACAACCAAGGCAACAATGAGGGAACCTACTACATTTATTTTTTTCATTTTTTTTCCTTTATGTGTCATTTTTTAAATTAAGCGCGCCCTGAGAGCATACCATAGATAGTCATTGGTTTTAAGGCATAGACTTTCAATAACCACCATATCCATCGCTCTTGTGTTGGATCAAGTGGAAATGAAGGTGTTGGTTTCGCCGTCCAGTTAAATTCTGCCATCATAATAGTACCTAAACTCGTAATCAATGGACACACCGTATAGCCATCATATGCAGCAGGTAATTTCTCTTTTTTCTCCATCACAGCGATGAGATTATCTACGACAACGCCGTATTGTTTTCTCGCACTTCCGCCTGTTTTGCCCATAGGAAGCGCTGCAATATCCCCAATTCCAAAGACATTTTTATATTTGACATGTTGTAAGGTCTCTTTCACCACAGGCATCCACCCTTTACTAGAACCAAGAGGTGATTTTCCAACAATATCAGAGGCTTTTTGCGGTGGTGTAATATGAATAAAGTCATACTTTTTCTCAACATTTTGGCTTTTAACCACCATCGTGTATTCTTCTAAATCTTGATCGTATTCACCTTTTTCCAGCCATTTTTTCTCAAACGTTGCAACTTTCTTTTCCGTATCTATTCCAACTAAATTAGTTTTGTATTCCCATTTAAAATCTCTGACTTTAAACTGCTCTAAAATGGCTTCATGGTATTCAGGTACGCCAAACATTTTATCACCTGAAGGACAAAAAGTTAGCTCCACCTTATCCCTCACGCCTGCTTTACTCAATAAATCATGGGTAATATACATAATTTTCTTAGGTGCACCACCGCACTTAATCGCAGTATCTGGGTCTGTAAAAATTGCTTGTAGTTTTTCACTGCCTTTATGCGCCTTAGCTTTAGCAATCAGCTCTTGAATACCTTTGTAGGTATCAACGGCACCATCTGCGAAATAGATAGAATAAACTCCATCTTTACCTATTTTCTTTTTAACAATACTATTCTCTCCAGAAGAAGTAATTTCACCTTCGAGCCCATTGATAGCACCAAAATTAAGCATTAAACCTGTTGCTACAATTAAATAGTCATAACTAATTTCTGTACCATTTTTCAAACTGACTTTATTGGCATCAGGGTTAAATCCAATGACTGAGTCTTGAATCCATTTCACACCATCAGGAATAAATTTTTCAGTCTCATACGTGATATCACTTTTTTGCCATACACCAGCGGCGATCAATGTCTGACCAGGCTGATACGAAACTGATTTTGGGTTTGGCTCAATAATAGTAATGTCAGGATCAGAAAGATTATGCGTCAATTTTGCAGCTGTTGCAACACCCGCAAGTCCTCCACCGACAATGACAATTTTACCCTTGGCATTTGAAGCTGCTTTAGCAGATGTTGTCGTACTAGCACTTCCCAATACGCCTGCTGCGAGAGGAGAGAGTGCTAAAAGTTTCATCGCTTCACGGCGAGAAAGCACGCTTTCTTGTTTTTCAATCTCACGAAGCACTTCTTCGATGATGTTATCTGATTGCATAGATTACCCGTCCTTTTTTGTTGATTGTTCCCCATTCTACTTCCACTAATCTGAGGTTTTCCTTGTTAAGTGAAATTATACTTGAGAATTTTACTTGTTTATAGTTTTCTGAAAACACTACGATTATGTAACAGAAACAAAACCTACTCTTAAGTTTTATTTTCTTAGAATCTTTTTTTATTTCTCAAAAAGTGAAACCTAATGAAAAAAGAGTGTGTCATTTTTATTTTGCTGTTTGTTTTTTTAGCATTAGGCATGCATATGAGTCAATGGGTATCTTATCCTATTGAACATTTTAAACATTTAGCAACCCACCATATGCCTTACCATCCACTGCTTTATACGCTTATTGTTTATCTATTTGTTGGCTTAATTCGTATGGTTATACAGGGCGTTATTAAACTATTTACCAAACGCATTCGATAGAAGGCACATTTATGATCGCTTGTGATTTAGGCTCAAATACTTTACGTATTGTACAAATGGATTGTAAAAGCAAGAAAAAAATAAAAACGTATGAAAAAATTGTACGCACGGCTAAAGATTTACATCTCACCCAAATGATTTGTGAAAGTTCACAAAATGCGATTTTTCAAGCACTTGAAGAAGCCACTGGGCTTTTTGATTTTACGCATGAGAAATGTGTATGTGTTACAACCCAAGCCATGCGTGTTGCACACAATGCTCCCTCTATTTTGAAAGAGATAAAACGTCGTTTTGGACTTGATTTTGAAATTATTTCAGGTGAAAAAGAAGCAAATTTTACCTCTTTAGCGATTGAGCATGCACTACAAAGAGAAGGGTTTGCGTCTCATACCTATGTTTTATTTGATTTGGGTGGAGGTTCAACAGAATTTGTTTTTTGTCAAAATGGCAAGAAACGCACCTGCAGTTTTCCTTTCGGCATTATTAGTGTTGCAGAACAATATAAAGAAAATATTGAACAAAATGTAACACGCATTGTAAATACAATTGATTCTTTTCTAGTTCATTTTCCCTCTATCCCCAAACATTATTTACAATTAGTAACAACAGCAGGAACACCCACAACAGTCGCTGCTTTTTTAGAAGGGCTTGATTATGCACATTATGATGCTTCTGTCATCAACGGCAAAGTCTTACATGTAAAAGATTTTGATCAGGCTTATACCCAACTTATAAGGCTGGACGAAACAGAGGCAGAACGGTATACAGGAACAAATCGTCGTGATTTGGTGGTTGTAGGCATTTTAATTGTCAAAGCAATTATGCAAAAATTAGGCTTTAAGCATTGTATTGTCATTGATGATGGCTTGCGTGAAGGCGTCGCTTTGGCACATTGTCTCTCTTGATTTTTTTCAAAAAGAAACAGAAAGAAGAAGGAAGAGACGCCATTTAGGGCATATTGTGCAAGAAGTTTAATGTTTCTTTGCTATAATAACCCACTTTTTTACAGACCGTAAATGCTACAAAAAGTAAAAAATTACTTTATGTTTTTTACATGTAAAGATATGGATGAGTTTGGGTGCAAAATGCTAAATATTTGAGCTTTGCGTTACATGTAAAACATTCTGCCTCGTAAAAGGCAAGCTTTAGCGCCAAGTGCAACATAGGTTTTTGAGCCTTGCTCAAAACCGTTATTAAAAATATGAAAGGAGAGGTCATGGAGTTAAGCGGTTCCCAAATGGTCATAGAAGCACTACGTAAGGAGAATGTCAGCGTCGTCTTTGGCTATCCTGGTGGTGCGATTATGAATGTTTATGATGAAGTGTATAAACAAAACCATTTTAAACATATTTTAACCAGACACGAACAAGCTGCTATTCACGCAGCCGATGGCTATGCAAGAGCCAGTGGAGAAGTAGGGGTTGCTTTTGTTACCAGTGGTCCGGGTTTTACCAATGCTGTAACAGGACTTGCTACGGCCTATATGGATTCTATTCCTATGGTGGTCATTAGCGGTCAAGTTCCTATTAGCATGATTGGAACGGATGCATTTCAAGAAATTGATGCAGTGGGTATTAGTCGTCCGTGTGTTAAACACAACTATTTGGTTAAAGACGTGAAAGATTTGCCTCGTATTTTAAAGGAAGCCTTTTATATTGCACGCAGTGGTAGACCAGGCCCTGTTCATGTCGATATTCCTAAAGATGTCACGGCTCAAATTGGACATTTTGCTTATCCAGCTGAAATTAAAATGCAAACGTATAAACCAACCTACAAAGGTAATCCTCGTCAAATCAAAAAGGCAATTGAAGCCATTGTTGCATCAAAACGTCCTGTTTTGTACATTGGTGGTGGTGCTATCAATTCAAATGCCGCTGAAGAGGTAAGAGAATTTGCTAAAATTTGTGGTATTCCAGCCGTTGAAACCTTAATGGCACGGGGAGTTATGGGAGATAAAAATCCACTACTTCTTGGTATGTTAGGCATGCACGGCTGTTATAGTGCGAACATGGCAATGAGTGAAGCTGATTTAATGATTGCGTTTGGTTCACGTTTTGATGATAGGGTTACAGGAAAACTCAGCGAATTTGCGAAACACGCCAAAATTATTCATATTGACATTGACCCTAGTAGCATTGGTAAAATTGTTGCCATTGATTATCCTATTGTAGGTGATTTAAAAAATGTTATTGAAGCCATGATTCCTTTAGCCAAAGAGCATGTTGAAGCGGATAGATACAAACCATGGCGCGACCTTTTAAATCGTTATAACGAAATTCATCCACTCAAATATGAAGATTCCAATGAAGTGATTAAACCACAATGGGCCATTGAGCGTGTGGGTGAACTTTTGGGTGATAAAGCTATTATTTGTACCGATGTTGGACAACACCAAATGTGGTCAGCCCAATTTTATCCGTTCTCTTATCCTAGACAATGGCTCACTAGCGGTGGTCTAGGAACCATGGGGTATGGACTTCCAGCAGCCCTTGGTGCTAAAGTGGCTATGCCTGAGAAGACGGTTATTAACTTTACAGGCGACGGTTCTATTTTAATGAACATTCAAGAACTTATGACGGCTGTTGAGAGTCAAATTCCTGTCATTAATGTTATTTTAAATAACCAGTTTTTAGGAATGGTACGTCAATGGCAAACCTTTTTCTATGATAAACGTTACTCATCCACAGATTTAACCATGCAACCTGATTTTGTAAAATTAGTTGAGAGTTTTGGTGGGCGAGGCTTTAGGGTTAAAAGTAAAGAAGAGTTTGACAAAGCGATTGAAGAAGCTGTCGCTTCAAACACTGTTTGTATGATTGATGTTAACGTTGATCGTTTTGAAAATGTTTTACCAATGGTTCCAGCAGGTGGAACGTTGTACAACATGATGCTTGAGTATAAGGAGTAAACGATGGAACATATAAGACGCGTTTTATCGGTTATTGTTCTAAATGAAGATGGTGTTTTATCACGTATTTCTGGACTTTTTGCAGGTCGTGGGTATAATATTGATTCTCTTACAGTAGCGCCCATTCCCAAAACAAATCTCTCCCGTTTGACCATTGTAACCTCAGGAAATGCCCCTGTGTTAGAACAAATTGTTAAACAATTGCATAAGCTTATTCCAACGTATAAAGTTATTGAGTCTGGTCAATTTGTTGAAAAAGAATTAGCCCTTGTTAAAATTCCTCTTAATGAAGACTTTAATGGACTTGATGCCATGCTAAAGGCTTATAATGGAACCATCGCAAGTAGTGGTGAGGAGTTTATAGTGGTCATGGTTGCAGATGATTATGACCGTATTGATAACTTTTTAAAAGCCGTTAAGAAATACAATCCCACAGACATCGTTAGAAGTGGTTCTGTCGCATTGGATATGTAATGATGAAACTTAGTTTTTTAGCACACGCTATGCATTTAACATTTGATGGTCATGACGGTGAGGTCATTTCGTTTGCACCCTTAAAAGAAGCAACATCATCACATATCTCTTTTTTCTCAGATAAAAAACTGTTAGAAGATTTAAAAACAACCAAAGCAGGTGCAGTCATTGTTGCACCTGAATTTCAAAGTTTTGTTCCAGTAGAGTCTCAAGTTATTTTAAGTGAAAATCCTTATCTGAGTATGGCATATGCAAGTAAACTTTTTGCACAAAATCCCTTTGAAACCTCAATTCCCGCTACAATTTCTAAAGAAGCGCATCTAGCACAAAATGTCGTGATTGGTAGTGGTAGTATCGTAGAGGAGGGGAGTTATATTATGCCCAATGTGACTATTGGCGCTCATGTACGTATTGGCAAAAATGTCACCATTTATCCCAATGTTGTTATTTATGACAACGCTATCATTGGAGATTCTTGCATCATTCAAGCAGGAGCAATTATTGGAAGTGATGGATTTGGATATGCCCATACAAAGATAGGTGAGCACGTCAAAATTTACCATCATGGCAATGTCATTTTGGAAGAAGAAGTAGAAATTGGGGCGAACAGTACCATTGATCGTGCTGTTTTTGGCTCAACTATCATTAAAAAAGGGACAAAAATAGACAACCTTGTTCAAATTGGGCATAACTGTGAAATTGGTGCCTACAGTATTATTGTGGCACAAGCAGGTTTGGCAGGTTCTAGTAAACTAGGACGCAATGTGGTCATGGGAGGGCAAAGTGCTACTGCTGGACATTTAGAAATTGGTGATTTTGCAACGATTGCCGCACGTGGTGGCGTTTCAAAATCTATTGAAGGTGGAAAAGTTTACGGTGGATTCCCACTTACATTACAAAGTGAATGGTTAAAAAACAACGCTAAACTTGCTCGATTTTTTAAAAAGAATTAAAAGGATATAAAATAATGGGTGGTAAAAATACAATATTGGCTAAATTTTCATTAGCAGGAACTAAAAATGGCATGATCTCTGTTTCACATTTGGAAGAACCTTATGGTAACGGATCTTTTCCTGTCGTAAGCATTGGCATTTCATTGAAAAACAATGCACAAGAACCTGATTGGAAAGCACATATTCCTTATGAAAATGTAGATGAACTTATTAATGCACTGAAAGAAGCAAAAGAGCGTTTTGACGCAGAAGCAAAATAATCTAAAAGGGTTTTACATGTAAAGATTCTTACATGTAAAACCCTTTTTTAAATTACAATGAAGAGATATACTCTTCAATTGCAATACCCACTCGTTTAGAAAAGGCAACCGCTTCAACGACTGTTCGAGCTCCTGTGACGACATCTCCAGAGGCAAAGACACCATTCATCGTCGTTCTACCACTTTCATCCGTAATCACTAAGCCTTTTCCATCCACTTCAATTTCTCTAGCCCCTTGAATAATATTATCCTTGGCTGTTTGACTAATAGCTATTAAAATAGAATCTGCTTCCAAAAGACCTTCTGCTTGCTCTTCATTGGTTGTACGATATTTTACGCCATCCTCTGTAATTTCAATGGGTTGTTTATAAAGATCAAATTTTACACCATCAATTTTAGCACATTCAACTTCATGATGCGATGCGGGAATATCCTCCATTCCTTTACGATACATCACAATCACTTCTTGTGCCCCATTGCGTACTGCTGTTCTTGCAACGTCCATAGCAACATTGCCTGCACCTAAAACAACAACTCTTTTACCTAAATGATGTACAGAAGGATTTTTAAGATAATCTATCGCAAAATGTACATGACCTAAACTCTCACCTTTGATACCCAATTTTTTTGGTGCCCAAACTCCCGTCCCTATAAAAACAGCTTTAAATTCATCACGCAAAAGATCGCCCACTGTAATATTTTTACCAATAGTAATATTAGGACGAATAACAACTCCAAGTTGTGACAATTTTGTCTCAAGCGTATCTAAAATTGTTTTGTTGAGTCTAAAATCAGGAATTCCATAACGAAGTACGCCACCGATTTTATCATGAGCATCATACATCGTAATTTCATACCCTTTGGCGGCTAAAATGAATGCTAAGGCAATGCCTGCTGGGCCACTACCAATAATAGCGACTTTATGTCCATTACGAACAGGCTTTTCAAATTGTTTATCATTAATGTAAAGATCAGAAATATAATTTTCAATACTTCCAACACTGACTGCTGTACCCTTTTTATTTAAAATACAGTGCCCTTCACAATGTTTTTCATGAGGACAAACCAAAGAGCAAATGACAGAGAGTGGATTATTTTCAAATAGTATTTGTCCTGCTTTTTTAATATCCCCTGCTAAAAAAAGACGAATCATATCAGGAATTGGGGTTTGAACGGGGCACCCTTTTTGACACGCAGGTTTTTTGCACCCTAAACATGTATTTGCAAGTGTGATGACATATTTATTCATGCACATCCTTTATCTGTAAAAATAGTGTATAAATTGTAGCAAAGCTATCAGACTTTTGTGAGAAGTTTTGAAAAGAGAAAAGGGTGCCATAAAAAAGACGCCCTCAAAAGCTATTTGTAGTTTTCTACAAAAGATTTAATACGTGAAATGCCTTCTTTAATTGTAGCATCATCGGTTGCAAAAGAGAGTCTAAAATACCCCTCTGTTCCAAATCCAAGACCAGGAACAACAGCAACACCTGTCTCTTCAAGCAGTTTTGAACAAAATTTCATTGAATCATTTTCAATCGCTTTGGTATTGACATAAAGATAAAAAGCACCCTCAGGCTTAACAACACTCAATCCTTGGATGTTACTTAGCAGTTCATATGCCATATTACGACGTCTCTCAAATGCAACACGCATCGCCTCAATATCAGCATCCACATCCCCATTTAAGGCAGGAATAGCCGCTTTTTGAGTAATAGAGTTAATATTTGAGGTACTTTGACCTTGAAGATCTACAATAGCATCCACAATTTCTTTAATTGGACACGCCAAATAACCAAAACGCCAACCTGGCATTGCAACAGATTTACTAAGACCATTGACCGTAATGGTTCGATTATACATATCTTCACTAATAGCAGCAACAGAAGTAAACTTAAGATTGTCAAATAAAATTTTTTCATACATTTCATCAGAAACAACCAAAATATTTGTACCTTTTAAAACATCTGCAATCGCTTCTAAATCCGCTTTTGAATAAACTGAGCCTGTTGGATTTGAAGGAGTATTAAACAAAAGAACTTTTGTTTTAGGTGTAATCGCTGCTTTAAGTTGTGCAGGTGTGATTTTAAAGTTCGTAGAGTCATCTGTTTCAATATAAACAGGTATACCTCCAGAATATTTAACAATTTCAGGGTAAGTCACCCAATAAGGAGAAGGAATAATCACTTCATCGCCCTCATCAATAATCGCTTGAAAAATATTGAATAATGAGTGTTTCGCACCTACATTAACAACAATTTGAGACGGTTTATAATCAAGGTTGTTTTCACGCTTAAGCTTACCAGCAATCGCTTTTAAGACTTCAGGTGTACCTGCAACAGCAGTATATTTTGAGAAACCATTTTGAATAGCTTCAATTGCAGCATCTTTAACACGTTGTGGTGTATCAAAATCTGGCTCACCTGCTGAGAAGCTGAGAATATCTTTCCCTTGTGCTTTGAGATCTCTTGCTAATGCCGTAATGGCTAGCGTTAAAGACGGTGATAAAACTTGAACTCTTTGTGATAACATGAAGACTTCCCCTGTAAAAATATCGTGCAGATTATAGCGAAAAATTAACTATTTTATTCAAAAAAAGGTTTATTCTTTGACCGATTCGAGGTAACATTTATAAATGGTTTCAAGCTCATCATCTTTTACTTTAGCATCATGATGGCTCTTTAAAACAGCTTCTTCCAAAATTTTGATACGTTTAAACATATAGATGAAAAGTTCTTTATTGATATCGGGGATTTTATTGTGTGCCATAGGATTTTTATCACGCCCTTTTTCAATAATACGGGCGGGAATCCCCACCGCTGTTGAGTCGTCAGGAATGCTTTTAACCACCACAGAGTTAGAGCCGATACGGCAGTTTTCTCCTATATGAATATCACCTAAGACTTTTGCCCCTGAACCAATAACAGTTTTATTGCCAATGGTGGGGTGACGTTTAACCCCTCTGTCCAAACTAACGCCCCCTAAAGTAACGCCTTGATAGATTAATACATCATCTCCCACAATCGCGGTTTCACCAATGACAACGCCAAACGCATGATCTAAAAAGACACGGCGTCCAATCGTACATGCGGGGTGAATATCAATATTGGTGATAACCTGTGAAATACCCATAATGACACGAGCTAAGGTACGAAATCCTTTTACATGTAAAGCGTGTGCCATACGGTAATTGACCAATGCCCAAACACCTGGATAGTTAAAAAAAAGCTCAACTTTTGAGTTAATTGCAGGATCTTGTAAAAGAGGTTGTGAAAAATCTTCTCTTATCTGTCCCCACAAAGAGATCTCACCCATTGCTCACACCTTCATTGTTATTATTAATAGTCTTTAAATAACCATTATCATTCAAGAAGAGATATATCTCACCTAAAATATACTTTTTCTCTTTGTCGCTAATGATATCTGAGGCTTCAATACGTTCATTAAGATTCTCTTGAACTTCTCTGATATCATAATCAAGATCTTCTAAAATATCACTAATACTTTGAGATTCCAACATGTTTTGTATCTCAAAGCCATCATCATCAATAATGACGGTGGCTTCTGTTGGATGGGTAAACAAGTTGTGTTTCATTCCTAAAACTTCTTGATAAGCCCCAACCAAGAAAAAGCCTAAAAAGTAATCACGATTTTTAATGTCCACATCGTGTAAGAAAAGAGGCGTTTCGGTGTTAAACCCAATTTCACCATCGCTATCACAGGTAATATCCCATAAGGAAGCTGAACGTGTCGGTGTTTCATCCAATCTATCGAGTGGCATTACGGGAAAAGTTTGTTCAATTCCCCAAAAATCTGGCAAACTTTGGAACAATGAGAAATTCACCAAGTATCGCTCTTGAACACGATCTTGAATATCTAAAATTTCACTTAACTTTTTATCAGCGATCAGACCAACGGCTTTTTTAATAATGAGATTAACCAAAATTTCTGTGTTCGAGCGATCTTGTAAATCAATATAACCCAAATCAAAGAGAGTCAGTAGTGATTCCATATGATCAATACTATCGTGCAAAAATTCTAATGCATTTTTACGATTCATGGTATTAAATAGATCAAACAACTCTTGAATTAATGGAGGATTATGTTCTTTTAAATGCAATTTTTGATCGGTATATTCTTGTGAAAAAAGCTCTAAAACAGGAGCAACCAAAACGGCATGATGTGCTGCAACAAAGCGACCCGACTCAATAAAAATATCAGGCTCCGAAACATTCTTACGATTTGCAATATCTTTTAAAAGATAAACAACGTCATTGGCATATTCACTTAAAGAGTAGTTTTTATGCAGGGTTGTTTTATGTTGAGAATACTCAACCGCCAAACCACCGCCGAGATTGATCGCTCTAAGGTTGGTTGCACCCATACGACAAAGTTCTGCATAGATATTTCCAGCTTCCCTTAGTGCTTTTTTTAATGGCGCGATATCGGTAATTTGTGAGCCAATATGAAAATGAATCATCGTAAATTTTTCAAGTAAATTGGCATCACGAATCATATTGACCGCTTCTAAAAGCTCAGTGGAGGTTAACCCAAATTTGGAATTAATCCCTCCACTTTTTGCCCAAATACCAATGCCAGAGCTATGCAAACGAATACGAAGCCCAATGTTAGGCACACATCCAAAACGGTCTTTTGCAATAGAGATAATACTCTCAAGCTCATTAAGACCTTCAATCGTAAGGGTGATGTTATGTCCCATCTCCGCAGCAATAAATCCTAAAGAAATCATTTCATTATCTTTAAAACCATTGACGGTAATAGGCGCATTAGGATTGTTGTATGCCATAGCTAGAAGCAACTCTGCTTTAGAACCTGCTTCTAGTCCATAATTGTATTTTTGACCCAAAGATACGAGATTTTTAACAAAATTTGGAAACTGGTTAACTTTTAGAGGATAGACTGCATTAAAGCTTCCTTCATAACTAAACTCTTTTTTCGCATCTGAAAAACTTTTATAAATCATGCGAATCTGTTTTTGGATTAGATGTGGGAAACGAAGTAAAATGGGACCTCGAATACCATCTTTTCGAATTTCTTGAATAATCTCCATCAAAGAGGGTTCGCAACCCGTATTAACTTTTACTTTACCATCTTCAATAAAGAAATTGTCATTTCCCCACGTTTTAATACCATAATCCAATGTTTTGCTCCTTAAAATTGTGCAATAGTGATAATTTTTTCTTCTTTACTCTCTAAATCTTTTATCCAAATGGTATTATTGGCCAGTTCATCTTCCCCAATGCATACACAAAATTTTGCTTCATTTTTATCAGCGATTTTAAGATGATTCTTTAGTGATTTTGCCTCATACGTGGTTAATACCTTAGACTCACGACGTTTAGTGTCAACCAATTCAAAGACAACACTTAATGCTTCATTACATAACGCACCAATATAATAACCATTGCGTGATGTTTGTGGCATTTTAACCAAATCCATTAAGCGTTCAATTCCCATGGCAAAACCTATACCAGGTGTCGGCTTGCCATCTAAAAATTCAACCAATCTATCATAGCGTCCACCACCAGCAATTGCACTTTGTGCCCCAATGTCAGCACTTACAAATTCAAAAGCTGTTTTAGAATAATAATCAAGTCCACGTACTAATTTAGGATTAATGGTATAAGCAACACCAAATTCATCTAAAATAGTTTTAAGCGTTCCAAAATCTTCTTTACATGTAAAACATAAATGATCTACAATTAACGGTGCATCGGCTAATAATGTTTTACAATGCTCATTTTTACAATCAAGCACACGAATGGGATTGGTTAGCTTCCTTCGTTCACAATCTTCACATAATCCTTCTCGTGTTGCTAAAAAATCAACCAATGTTGTACGATACTTTGGCATACATGCAGGGCATCCAAGCGAATTAATTTCTAAAGTATACGCAATACAAAGTGCATCAAAAATAGCTTTCAACATTAAAATAATCGTTGCATCTTCTCTGACATCAGATTCACCAAAACTTTCAACACCAAACTGATGAAATTGTCTTAAACGTCCTTTTTGTGGTCTTTCATAGCGAAACATTGGTCCATGATAAAAAAAACGTCGTGTTCCACCAGCTTTATCAAATTTTTGTTGAATAAATGCTCTTACAACTCCCGCTGTTCCCTCTGGGCGCAAACAGACATCATTGCCACCTTTGTCAGTAAATTGGTACATTTCTTTGCCCACAATATCACTGCTTTCACCTACACTGCGCTTAAACAGTGCGGTCTCTTCTAAAATAGGTGTTTCAATGAGTGAAAATCCATAATTTTGAGCAATACGTGTACACGTTTCAATAATGTATTGATACACTTCACTTTGTGGAGAAAGCGTATCCTTCATTCCTCTTAATGCATTAATCATTTAAAAAGTCCTCAATTTGTCTATAAATTGTCTCAATTTCTTGTGCAGCATCCACTTCTAAGACCTGAATAGGTAAGGTTTTAACAATGCGACGCATTATATCTTGAATCCGTAACAAATAGCTTACACCACGCTCTTCAATAGCATCATGTTCTTTACTACTTAAACGCTCTTGTATCAGTGATTCATTGGTGAGAAAAAGTACCAACTTTTCAGGATAATTCTCTTGCAACGCTAAACGATTCATTTGAAGCAAAAAAGAGCCATCCACATCACTATGATTAGCACATGCATAAGCGATACCTGATAAAAAACCGCGATCACTAATCACTAAACGCTCATGACGCATTGGCTTTACGACAGTATCATAATGAAAAGCCCGATCGGCTAAAAATAAAAAAAGTTCTGCATTGAATGAACCCTTAATCTCTCCACCCAAAAGCATTTCGCGTACTTTTAAACCTGCTGGAGTCCCACCGGGTTCTTTGGTTGTTAAAACATTCTCATGGCGCTTGGCGAAAAGAGAGACTTGTGTGCTCTTACCTGTGGTATCAATACCTTCAAATATTACATACATGTAAACCTACTTTGAACATAAGGCTGAATTGTTTCTGGCACTAAATGTGAGATATTTCCACCATGTTTAGCAATAGAACGAACCACAGAAGAGCTAATAAAAGCATTTTTAAGACTAGGCATCAAATAAACCGTTTCTATTTCACTCCATAAAGAAGCATTGGCATAGCCCATTTGAAGTTCAAACTCAAAGTCACTCACCGCACGAAGCCCACGAATCATTACTCGAATATTTTTAGATTTTGAAAAATTAACCAATAACCCATCAAAAGGTTCTACATCAACACCATCCATATTAACGATAGCCTCTTGTACCATTTTAACACGTGTTTGAATATCAAAAAGAGGTCGTTTTTCTTCAGAAAGAGCTACCGCAACCAAGACTTTATCAAAAAGCTTTCTAGCACGCTTAATAACATCCATATGCCCATTAGTAATAGGATCAAATGTACCTGGATAAATTGCAACTCTCATGCGCCCTCCCATCGAGGAAAAAGTGTGTGTTCAATGCCTAAAAGATCAAACCATTTTCCAATTAAAAAATTTTCCATTGCATCAAGCGTATCCGTTTGTGCATAATAACCTAAAATAGGGGGAGCAATGTGAATTCCCAATGTCGAAAGTTTTAGCATATTTTCTAATGCAATAGCAGAAAAAGGCATTTCTCGAGGAGCCAAAAGAAGAGGGCGTTTTTCCTTAATCATGACGGCAGCACTTCGTGTTAATAAATTATCCGCAATACCATGTGCAATTTTAGCCAAAGTATTCATACTACAAGGAACAATCACCATAGCATCTGTTTTAAAAGAACCAGAAGCTGTTATAGCCCCAATATTTTCATTATCTAATAATGTTATATTCGCTTCTTTCTCAAAAACGATTTTTGCGTGTTCTGAGACAATCAGATATTTTTCAATTTCCAAAGGAAGGGCATGAAGAAATTTTAAGCCTAGTTCAACACCACTCGCTCCACTAATGCCTACAATTATTTTTTTCATTCGAGGATGATCGCTTCTTTGGAAGATATAATTTTTGCATTCAAAACTTTACCTTGTTCGGTTCTAATTTTAACAATATCACCTACATCAGCATCGCTTAATAATGTTGCTTGTATTTCGATGACCAATCCTTCTTCTTTAAACAATGCCTTAATGCGTTCTTGTTTTGAAAACATTTTTTTAATGCTTAAATGATAATCCGCTAAAACTTGCCCTGCTTTAAGACTACCTTTTACCATAGAATTATAAGGCAAGTCTTGCGTTAATGCACGAATAGGAATATCATCTAAATTAAGCCAAACACTCTCATAATCCTCACTGGTGAGGATTTTACCGTTATGCAAATTATGTTTCGCTTTAAAAACAAGTGCCTTCGCTTCCATCTCATAAAAAAAATAGAGTTTTTTCTCCTGCGTCCCCATTTGAAAATAAGCAAAAAAAGAACCATTACTTTTGTGCAACATATTATTAGATATCTCTACGGAGACTAGTTCATAGCGTTCAAAATCTTCAGGTAAAGATGTTTTTGTAAATATATAAGGTTTTTTTTCTATCCTCAAATAAGGAGCGGTATCTTGAAATTTTTTTAATAAAGCATCTTGCAGAATCTTTGCTTTTCCCATTAAATTACAATCCCTCTTAAACGTCACAATGCCACCACTGCTATCAATCACTGTTACATTACGATCTTGAAAAAAAGAGAGAATAGTACCAGAAGAAACGGCATACTGTGATCTCTCTGAGGGAAGAGTAAGCACCACATCATTACCTTGATATCCGAACAAAGAAGCGTGAATAATATCTTCTTCAATGCAATAGTTTTTATTAATATAAAGAGTTTGAGAAAAAAGAGAAGTAAAGAAGAGAAGTAAACAAAAAATGGAGCGGGAAACGAGGTTCGAACTCGCGACCCCGACCTTGGCAAGGTCGTGCTCTACCACTGAGCTATTCCCGCAAATCGGACGGAATTCTACCAAAAAAAACCCTTTATGTCAATATGTTTGGACTAGAATTGTAGCACAAATAGATTTTAAAGGGCTTATATCGTCATTTTATACCTTAAAAATCGTGATTTCTTGCTCTAATTCTGCCGTTGAAAGATTGAGACTATTTGAGATACTCATTAAATTATCTGCAATTTTTTTATTTTCATGGGCAAGTCCTGTTGCTGCTTCAACGCCTTGGGTGAGATTGTCAATCTCTTGGGTGATGCTGAGTGCTTTTTCATACGCCACATTCGTAATCTCTAAACTTTTTGCAGTTTTTTCTTTGGTTTCATTTGCCATCGAAGAGATTTTGATGGCATCTTCATTGAGATTTACCACTTTTTGGCTATTTTCTTTAATATTTTCACTCGCACTTGAAACACTTTGAACCACGACACTAATGGTAACGTCAATCTCTGAGAGTGATTTTTGTGTACGCTCAGCGAGTTTTCTGACTTCATCCGCCACGACAGCGAAACCGCGTCCATGTTCGCCTGCACGCGCCGCTTCTATGGCGGCATTGAGCGCTAAAAGATTCGTTTGATCGGCAATATCTTTGATCATATCCAGTACAGAGCGAATTTGTGTTGTTTGTTCGGCTAAATCGTGCATTTGAGAAGAGATATGTTGTTCATCTTGACTGATGCTGTTGATGCGTTCAACGATTTGATCAAGCGTTTTAATCATTTCATCGAGCATCACATAATCTTCTTTCATATACGTTGCTGATGTTTCGGAAATGTCGCGCGATTCTTGTAGTTCACGATTGATTTTAGAGGTAAGTTTTTTGACATTTTCAACAATGCGATCTTGATCTTCAGCAATAGTGTTAATGCGTTGAGAGGAAGCTTGCATACTTTTATTGATTTCAGAGTTGGTTGCCATAGACATTTTTGCTTTAATTAAGGCTTGCTGAAGCGTTGAAAGAAGGGTGTTGAGATTTTCACTAATATAGCCTATTTCATCATGATTTTGAATGACCAACGGACGATTGAGTGCCAAATCTTGCGTAATCACCGATAAATGATCTCCAATACCGCCAATGCGCTTGACAATATAACGGCTAATCAATAAAAGAAAACCAGAAGTGATGAGTAAAACAGCTAAAGAGATTGCTATCACTAAATAGAGATTTTGTTTGAGTTGTGTGCTGATCTCAACACTGATGTCTTTGACTCTCTGATTGGTAAATTTTGAGATATTATCAAAACGCTTTGAGATGTATTTGCAGTCTGCTTCAATTTCAACCGCCATATCACCGATATCTTCACGGTTATCTTTGACGTATAACGCATCAATACGCTGGTATTTTGGGACTATTTTTTGACTATAACGCTCATACGCTTCATTCAAATTTTGTTTAAGCGTTGGATCGGCATAAAACTCACTTTTGAGTGCTTTATCGAAAAATTCTTTCATCTGTTTTTCAATCATAAGAATATGCTCTTTGGCCTGTCCTATGGGAAGAAATTCACTGGTCACATGGATCAGATCGTTCAAAATCATTTCAAAAGTGCTACGTGCCGCGGTAATTTCACTATCGGGAACGACATTCTTTTCGTAAATAGTTTCTAATGAGTTTTTACCAATAATACTTGAGTTAATACTCACATACGTCAAAATCATTAAACCAAGAACAGTAACACCTGAGATAAAAAGCAACTTTGTCGAAATTTTTACTGCTTTAAACATACTTTTCCTTTAAATGCGTCTTTATTGGTATAGCAGTTATAATAACCAAAATGAAACATTAGGTCAAGTTTTTTTAAATTAACTATATAATTTTTTTACCCTAATGAACTTAAAGTAACAAAATTTTAATTCTTTCGTTTTTTTCTACACGTTCTGTTGAAAAATCACTGATCCAAAGAGCATTGCTGCCCACCAAAGGTTTAACCATGCCAGAGCCGTATTTATTTTTAGCAAAAACTTCAAAAAAACCATTTTCAAATCTGCCCAAAACAAAATTGACACGGCCTGAACGCATTGTGAAGTGCTCTTTGTTCGTAGCATCGATGGTTTCAAAAGAAAAGTCTTGAGTGCCTTGCAGTTTTTTTAAAAGAGGAATAACAAAAACTAAAGCATTCACATACGCAGCCAAAGGGTTTCCAGGCATTGAAGCAACAATAGTTTCACCCATTTTACCCATCATGGTAGGTTTCCCAGGCTTAATATTAATACCATGAAAAGAAGCTTCAAAACCATTTGCCAATAAGGCTCGCTCAACAAAATCTGCCTCACCCATGCTTACACCACCACTGGTTAAAAGGAAATCATACTGTTTCATTTGGGCAAAATAGGCTGTTGCAGATTCTAAATTATCTGGAATCACCCCACAATAGTGTGCAGAAAATCCATGTTCTTTCAATAAAGAGATGAGTGCAAGAGCATTAATATCATAAATTTCATCTTCACTGGCATTTTCCCAAGGCGATTTCAATTCATCCCCTGTGGAAAAAACAGCAATCTGAAGTTTTTTATACACCTCTACCATCATAATTCCTTGAGAAGCCAAAAGGGCAACATCCCTAGAATTTAGAACTCTCCCTTCCTCTAAGAGTGTCGTACCGATGGTTGCTTCTTCTCCTTTAAAGCGAAGAGCATCTCCCTTTTTAACTTTCTCCGGGAGAATTACCATAGTTTCATCATAAACTTGACACATTTCAAAAGGAACAATCGTATCGGCATCAAAAGGAACTTTTGCGCCTGTCATGATTTTATAACACTCATTGCCCACTAAACACGCATCAACGACACTGCCTGCTAAAATAGTTGTTTTAACATTAAGTTCACGTAACCCCTCTTTATAAGTGAAGGCAAAACCATCCATAGCAGCATTATTGTAAGAGGGAAGATTTTTTTTACATGTAATCTTTTTTGCTAATGTACATCCCAGCGCATCAAAAAGGCTAACCCATTCGGTATGTGGTTTTTTGGTTGCCAACGCACGTGAACATTGAATCGCTTCATCAAAAGAAACAACAGATGCTTTTGCCATACTTTACTCCTCTAATCGTTGAATATGCGCACCTAGTTTTGAAAATTTACCTTCTAAATCTTCATACCCACGGTCTAAGTGATAAATTCTATGAATTTTGGTGGTACCTTCTGCAACAAGAGCGGCTAAGATAAGTGCCGAACTAGCCCTTAAATCCGTAGCCATAACATCTGCTGCGTTGAGATTCATTTTTCCCTCTACTGTGGCACTGTGCCCTTTGAGTTTAATATTAGCTCCCATACGAGAAAGCTCACTGACATGCATAAAACGGTTTTCAAATAAACGCTCATCAATGATGCTTGTTCCTTTTGCTTGTGTACACAATGCCATAAATTGCGCTTGTAAATCAGTTGGAAAGCCTGGATATTCAGATGTTTCAATATCGCAAGGTATGATTTTATCACACGGATGAATTGTGAGTGAATTTTCACTTTCATCTATACTAAAACCCATTTGTTGTAATTTTAAAATCACAGCTTCTAAATGTTTTGGATTGACATTTAAAAGGGTAATTTTTGATTGGGTGATCGCTGCTGCACACAAATAAGTTCCCGCTTCTATACGATCAGGGATCACGCTAAAATCAGGAATATCTAACAATGCTCCTTGACTCCCCACAATCACTAATTTTGAACTACCAATGCCTTCAATACTCACACCAGCCAAAGCTAATATTTCACACAATTGTACCACTTCAGGCTCTTTCGCAACATTCACCAAGGTAGTTGTTCCATGCGCCAAAGCTGCCGCCATAATGATATTTTCACTACCAGTAACCGTTACCTTATCAAAAATAATAGTTGCACCTTTTAAACCATTGGGAGCTTTAGCTAATACATATCCTTGTTTGATTTCAATAATAGCGCCCATTTGCTCTAACGCTTTTAAATGTAAATCAATCGGACGCTGACCAATAGCACATCCACCAGGCAAAGAGACTTCACAGTGTCCAAAACGAGCTAAAAGTGGCCCTAGTGTTAAAATAGAAGCACGCATTTTACGTACAATATCATAATTTGCACATGCTGAATTCACCGTTGTAGCATCCACTTCAAATACATTTTTTTCTTTACATGTAAAAGAACCACCAAGGTTGCAAAGAAGTTGTAATAGAGTTTTAACATCTGCGACTTCAGGCATATTTGAAATCGTTATCATTCGTTTAGAGAGGAGGGTTAATGCCAAAAGAGGTAAGGCAGCGTTTTTAGCCCCTGAAATAGAGACGGTTCCATCTAATTTTTGTTTTCCCTGAATCGCTAAATAATACATCATAATAAGTTTTCCCTTGTTGCATATATAAAAGATAAGCATTGTAGACAAAAAATGATTAAAATTTCTATGAATTTTGCTAAAATACAATTCAGATGATTATGAGGAATATGGATGCTTTTAGAAAACTTTTTGCAAGAAACACGCTATTTGTCCGTTGTGCATCTCTATTTCCATGAACAAAAACTGATTTTTTTTGAACAAGCAAAAAAGAAATACTCCCATTTTACTTCGTTTGACATAGAACAGGACACTAAAGCATTTTTGGGTGCGGATATTTTATTGATTGAAATAGGCGACACAACCAAAGAAAAATTAAAACAACTCGTAAGCATTTTTACCAAACACAAACCCGTTATCTCTTACCTTTTTGCCAATGATGTTGAAAATAAGCTTCTTCTAAAATTTTCCCTGCATTTTGGATGTACGGATGTTTTGCCACTGATCAATCAAGAAAAATTACTTCATGCTATTTTTACAAAAAATCCCAATAAACTTGATGAAAAATTGTATCTGTTTCAAAAAACCGAATTAGAAAAAAAAATAGAACAATTTTTTCCTTTTTTTCTCTTTCATGGTACCCATCTTGCCTATGCAAATGCGAAAGCACAAAGACTGTATGAAACCAACGATCTTTCCTTAATCGAATCAAAAATTCATCTGGATGAAGAATTATTTAATGCCCTTGAAACAAGTGAAGATACTCAAGGCCATATTACTCTAAATGAAACATCTTACCTTTGCATTATTAAATGTTTCCCAAAAAGTAATGAAAAAATTTTAACCCTTATTGGCGATCTTCCTGAGGCACAAACATGTTATGATGCGCCAACCATTTTGAATCGTTTTGATTTTATCGATAAACTCAAAGACCGTCTTGCGCAGCAAAGTGTTACGCATACAGCAATTTCACTGATTTTTATTAATATTTCAAACCTTGACAAACTTTCAAAAACATTCAAAAGTTTAGCACTTCATGATGCATTTAAAAATTTATTAAATACCTTTTTTCATTTGCTAGAAGAGAATCAAGAGCTCATCCAATGGAGTCCAAATCTCTATATTTTTATGGCAGAAAAACGAGGTTTTGAGCATGCCTGTGAACAAGCAAAACATATTCAAAAAGAACTTTTTCAGACAAATATTCATGAAAAAATAACCCCCGTCATTTCTACATCGGCAATGAATGTCAAAGCGTATGATCTTAACAGTGTTATTGAGTACATTGAAAAAATCAATACACAAACCCTTTTGCCTGATGATATGACAAAAATTGATTATTATGAAGTCGATTATCTTGAAAATATTATTGATGAAAATGATCAAATTGCGTATTTGATGCACAATTGTGTCAATAATAAAATCCCCATTAAACTCTTGAATATCTACAAAGGTCTTTGCATTAATACAACCTCAAACATCCTTAAAGTTGCAAGTGATAGTTATCATATTTCATGCGAAAATCTACAAGGGTACGCCATGCAACTAGAAGGGGAAACCGTACTTCAAGCCCCTAATTTTCCTAAAGATATCAGAGCAGAAATTTCATTTTTAGATATCAAACGCTCTTTTGCTATTATTAAAAACCTTTCTTTTTTGACGAACAGTGCCAACAGTCGTCAACACACGAGAGTTCAAACCAGCTTTCGCACACCTATTTTAATTAAATATTCGCATCGCTCTTCTGCACAAGGTGAAATTATTGATATATCTGTGAATTCCATTGCCATGAAAATCAAAAAAATCTTTCGAGAAGAAGAGCTAAGAAACAACACGGCACATCTCAATTTTTCACTCCCCAATGACACAGGAGAGTATGGTTATGTCATTATGAATATTGATGCGACAGTCACATATATTACACAAGTCGATGAAGAACATACTAAAATTGTTGTGATGCTTGCAGATCTTCCAAAACCTTACGATGAGTATCTTTTACATTACATGTACACCAGACAAAAAGAGCTAATATTTGAGATAAAAAGAGCCACAAAAGCCTACAATTAGAAGGCTTTTAATCTTTACATGTAAAGCTAAAGATGGTTGATAATACTTGCATTATAGGCTGCACCAAAGCCATTATCAATATTAACAACACTCACACCACTCGCACAGCTATTCAGCATGGAAAGCAGTGCCGCAACGCCTCCAAAACTAGCCCCATAACCCACGCTCGTAGGCACAGCGATAACAGGTTTATCGACGAGCCCTCCAATGACACTGGCTAGTGCACCTTCCATCCCAGCAATCACAATGACCACTTTCGCCTTTTGAATCATCTCTAAATGTGCAAATAAGCGATGAATTCCCGCAACCCCTACATCTACAATTTTTCGTACATCATTACCTAAAATTAAAGCGGTTTCATAGGCTTCTTCAACCACATACAAATCAGAAGTACCCGCCGCTACAATAGCAATATAACTTGAAGGCTTAGAAAGTAGCTCTTTTTCAATGGTTATGGTTCGTCCCATTGCATTGTAACGGGCATCAGGAGCAACCGTTAAAACAGCTTCATACGCTTTTTCACTCGCACGTGTAATTAAAATATTATTCTCTTTTTCCAAGAGTTTCTGCGTAATACACACAATTTGTTCAGGTGTTTTACCCTCTCCATAAATCACTTCAGGATAACCTTGACGAATACCTCGATGGTGATCAATTTTTGCAAAACCAAGATCCTCAAAAGGGAGCGCTTTAATCTTTTGCAAAGCGTCTGTCACACTGATGTTTCCATCTCTGAGGGATTCTAATAATTTTTCAATACTCTGTCCACACATTTACATCCCTTTTGTGCTACATTCGTAGCGATATCCTTCTAAATCTAACATTACATGTAAAAAGCCAAATCCTTTTAGTGTGGCTACAATACTCTCATATTTTTCATCATTCAACAAACGAAGCGAATCTTTTTTTGACATTTCAATGCGTGCCATTTTATGTTCATAGCGTACACGCATTTTTGCATACGTTTCTGAAATAAGATACGCTTCTGCACGCTCAACCATATCTAAAGCCTCTTCCTCAATCAAAATATTATGTGCAAATCGTGTCAATAAACACGCATATGAGGGTTTATTCCACGTCTTCAGTCCAAGTTCTTTAGATAAAATGCGAATTTCATCTTTCCGTAATCTAGCTTCCAAAAGAGGTGTGACAATACCAAGCTGTTCAAGTGCTTTTCTGCCAGGTCGATACTCCATTGTGTCATCTACATTACTACCCTCTGCCACAACACAAAAACCTCTCTCTTTGGCAAAGGCATTTAAAGAAGAGAAGAGGGCATGTTTACACAGATAACATCTGTTTTCTGGATTGGTTTGAATCGCCTCTATCCAAGGTTTTGACATAATCAAATGCTTTGCACCCATTTCATCTGCAATACATCGCGCATCTTCCATTTCCCACTTTGCACTATAAGGCGTTTGAAGGCTGATAGCTAAAACATTTTCACCCAAAACATCATACGCCGTCTTAAGCAAAAAGCTACTGTCTACACCTCCTGAAAAGGCAACAATCATTCTCTTATACGAGGCTAAAATGGCTTTGAGTTTTTCATATTTTGCATACATAACAGCTCTCATTCATCTCACGTGTGACACTTTCATAGACTCTAGCAATCGGAACATTATGTAACAAAGCTGCGTGCTTACATGTCTCAAATTCTGCCTTGTATTTCAGCATTTTTCCTTCATGAAAACTGCATTTCACCTCAATCGCACCATAAGGAGTCTCTACGACCTTGATCATTCGCTCTAGTGCAATTTTATCCACGACATAGCGCCTAAGACCAATAGAGCTTGTCTCTTCAAAAATAAGCCGCTTTGCGTCATCTTCCTTTTCTAAAGAGACTAGCACACAAAGCTTCACTCCTAAACGATTTTTCTTCGTTGTAATCGCTGTGGTATAAACATCTTTGACCCCTATAGCAAAAAGACGTTCTTGCACATATGCCAAAATTTCAGGGTTCATATCATCCACATTGGTTTCTAAAACAATTTCTTTATCACAGCGTATTGTTTCATTCATTTCACCTAAAAAAACACGTAAAACATTAGGAATTTTAAAATCTTTATGCCCAATACCATAGCCAATCTTATTAATTTTAAAAGAAGGTTGTTCTTCAAAAACATCCACGTTGGCTTTAATAATAGCAGCTCCAGTGGGTGTTGTCGCTTCAGAGTCAACCCGTCCCAATGACACTGGAACATCGTTTAAAATTTCAATAGTAGCAGGAGCAGGAACAGGAAAAGTACCATGTGCGCATGTCACAAACCCTCCACCTAACTCAATTTTAGAAGCAATAATTTTTTTTACATGTAAAGCTTCTAAACAAATCGCGGCACCGACAATATCGACAATAGAATCTATCGCACCCACTTCATGGAATCCTACTTCATGAGGCTTCTTACCATGAATTTTTCCCTCAGCCACCGCAACCAACCAAAACATTTTCAAACTTTGCTCTTTGACAGCTTCACTAAGCGTACTGGCTAAAATAAGTGCCTCAATATCAGCATATGTTCTATGGGTATGGTCATGTCCATGGTGATGGCAAGAATGAGGATGCGCATGCCACATGCCACCATGAGAATGTTCTTGACTCACCAATTTAACACTAACACGTGTGCCACAAATACCCATTTTACTACTTTCGCAAATTTCCAGTGAAAAATGTTGATCCAAAGAGAGTTTAGAGAGTTCTTCTTTTAGGTGTTTTGCATCAACGCCAAGATCCAACAAAGCACCTAAGTTCATATCGCCGCTAATACCACTAAAACAATCATAATAAAGAACTCTCATAAAAATCCTTATTGAGCTACTTTTGGCACGGTAATAGAGCCAAATGGAAGTACGATGATGCTAGCATTCTCGCCTTTTTCTTTAATCGCATCAGCAAGCGCTACATGTAAATCATGATACGGCTTTAAATGCACTGCTTTCATCTCTGCGTCACTCAGCTCACTGACCGCCCAACTCTGCGCCCACAGGTTAATCTCAGCCATTTTTGCCGCTTTGTGGTAGCCTAGTTTGTACCCACACTTGATTTTATCAAGGACAGCTTGTGCTGAGGGGGCTGAACTCATCAATTTAAAAAAGCCTTCCTCACCAATACCTGTACGGCATTTTGCGACCATAATCAAAATACCATTCTCATTCATAGCCAGTTTTCCATTATCCAGCGCTTTTTGAGATTGATACAAATCAATGTCCATAGGGTAGGGCGCAACAGAGATAACGATATCTGCTTTTTGGGGGATATCAACACAAAACACTTCATCGGCTTTATCAATACCGGCATAAAATGAATCACTCAAATCACCCGCACGAACAGCACAGATGTCATGGTCGCTATCCAAAACCGTCATAATCGCAAAAATATCAATATGTTTCAGCACGCCCATGGCATCCATCATATCTTCATGAACAGGATTGCCTTTCAAAGAAAGGGCTTGAGCATTGGGATGAAGCGCTAAAAGGTGATTTTGCTGGATGGTATCGTAAGCAGCAACGCCTGGTAAAAAGGCTTTTCTTCCTCCTGTGTAGCCTGCAAAGTAATGAGGCTCAACTGAGCCAATGGCACACACTTTTTTTGCCTCAGCAACAATTTTATTGAGATACATTTCTGTTCCATTACTCGATGTTCCAAGATAAACCATCTCATCGTTTCTAGAGTCATGACTCCATAAACGATTTTTTACATGTAAATCTTCATAAATTTCTTTACCCAAAATAAAATGCCACTCTTCCTCCGTAGGCGCTCGATGACACCCTGTTGCTACAATAAAATAGATATCTTTATCTTTAATCTTTGGATAAATACGTGCCAGTACCTTTCGTGTAGGCGTAGGGCGAGTACCATCATTGACAATGAAAACAATTCTTTCATTGGTGTCAATAAAATGATCAAAACTCTCTTTGCCTAAAGGCGAAGCCAGCGCTTCATCAATCGCTTTATTGTAATCAATTTTTTCAACACTGTTTGGATTGTAAACACCAATAAGTTGTTTATCATCAATGTCCAATTCAAACTTTTCATCTTTTCCATAACCAACCGTTACTTTCATACATTATCCTTTATCACCGATATGGTAGTTTCAGAGCACATCTTGCTCTCAAGAGGCCTTTAATTTTATACAAAATATTTAATATTTTATCACTGATTATCTTTTTTTAAACTTTCTATTCGCAGTAAAAAAGTACCAAAAAGAAAAAAAATGATTTTAAAAGAACACCCAAAAGGAATAAATCCTTTTGGGTAGATTTATACTAGGGGCTTATTCAAAAATTTCGTACTGTGCACGACCCATTTTATAAAGGTCAGCACCAAAAGTATCGTTAATAACCGTCAATGGAAAATCAACCACTTCAAGTCTACGAATTGCCTCAGGGCCTAATTCTGGGTAAGCAATAACTTCAGCACTTTTGATTTGACGAGCAAGTAGAGCGCCTGCACCACCTGTCGCACCAAAATAAATTGCTTTAGATTTGACACACGCATCAATCACATCTTGATTACGTTTACCTTTACCAATCATGCCTTTAAGACCTTGCTCGTTAATCAATTTTGGAGAGTAAGAATCCATTCTGTATGATGTTGTAGGACCTGCACTACCGATTGGATCACCTGGTTTTGGAGGTGTTGGTCCAACAAAGTAAATGACTGCGCCATTCATGTCAAAAGGAAGTTCTTTGCCTTCATCTAAAAGGTCAACTAATTTTTTATGTGCGGCGTCACGTGCGGTATAGACTACCCCTGTTAAATAAACAATATCGCCTGCTTTAAGTTGTACTACATCTGCTTCATTAAGTGGTGCTGTTAAATGATAAGTTTTGCTCATTGTATTCTCCTTATAACTTATAACGTGATGTGCATATGTCTAGTGCTGTGGCATTGAACGTTAACGCTCACAGGTAAACTTGCAATATGGCAAGGATTTTTCTCGATGTGAACACCAAGAACGGTATTTGTTCCACCCATACCCATTGCACCAATACCTAAGTTATTAAGAAGAACCATTAACTCATCTTCCATACCTTGAAGGACTGGATCTGGATTTTTACTCCCTAAATCTCTAAAAAGTGCATGTTTAGAAGAGATAACTGCTTTCTCAAACGTTCCACCAATACCAACACCTACGGTTAATGGAGGACATGGATTTGGACCAGCGTCTGAAATTACTTGTTTAACGTACTCAATAATGCCTTTTCTACCTTTTGCAGGTGGGAATACTGTCGCACGAGAAACATTTTCAGATCCACCGCCTTTTGCAGCGTATTCGATTTCAATTTTATCGCCTTCTACAATATCAAAGTGAATGATAGCTGGCAAGTTATAACCCACTTCATCTTTAAGATTTGCACGGGTATCCCAATGACAGGTAGATGCTCTTAAATAACCCTCTTTATACCCTTGTTCAGTTCCCTCGTTGATTGCTTTTTTAAGGCTTCCACCAACAACTTTTACATCTTCACCGACTTTAACAAAGAAAACCGCTAAGCCTGTATCTTGACACAAAGGTCTTGCTTCATTTTTAGCAATGTCAGCATTTTCCAAAATTTGCTTCAATACCGCTTTACACACTTCACTTTTTTCAGTGTCGTAAGCATCTTGTATTGCTTTGTACGCATCTTTTGGCAAGTTAGTTGCACTGTAAAGAATCATATCCTTTACGCTCTTAACGATCTCTTCGTACTTGATTTCTCTCATTTTTCCTCTCCTAAAAAGTTGGTTTTGGTCACACATAGTACTAGGTGTAGAGGTGCTTTGTTGAGTTTACATTTAAAAGGAGAGCACCTCTAAAAATCTTTACACGTAAAGATTTTTAGAAGTGTACATCCCATGTTCTGGGATGTACCTTTAAAGATTACATAAAAATGAACGCTCCAACAAGAAGCACAGCAATAAAGATTGCACCAAAAATTGCACCCAGTGCCCACCAACGAGCTTGGCTGATATAACCAGCACCGTACCAAATTGGTGAAGGACCAGTACCATATGGAGTGATAATTCCCATAATACCTAGTGTTCCTGATAGCAAAATCATAAATGTTGGGATTTGCTCAGGCGCAATAAATTTAAGCGCGATAACAATGAAGATAGGTAACAACGCTGAAACGTGTGCAGTAACACTTGCAAAGAAGTAATGTAGCAAGAAGAATACAAGCAACATAGAAACAATCAATGCAATTGGGCTAAGACCTGAGAGAGAAGCTTCTGCTAATGTACCAATCCATTTAAGGATTCCTACTTTTGCCAAACCACCAGCAAGTGCAACCAAGGTAGCAAACCATACTAAAACGTTCCACGCACCCTTATTTCCAATAACATCATCCCAAGAGATAACATTACAAAGAACCATCAAAGAGACGATAGAAATCGCAGCCATTGTTGCATTAACACCTAATTCTTTACCAAAAATCCAAAGGACAAGTGCAAGAACCGCAAACAAAAGCATCATAATTTCTTTGAAACTAATTGAACCCATTTTTTTCAATTCGCCCGCTGCCCAAATTGGTGCTTCAGGAGATTGTTTTTGAGTTGGTGGGAAAATAAGGTATCCTAAAAGTGGTACCAACAAGAAAAGTGGTAACATTAATGGAACCATAATACTAGCCCAAGCGCCCCATTCAATGGTTACTTTTGCACTTTTCTCAATAATATTTACAGCCAATAAGTTTGGAGCAAGTGCTGTTAGGAACATTGAACTGGTAACACATGTTGCAGCCATCGCTACCCATGAAATGTACGCACCCAATTTTCGTGGCTCATTATCTGGAAGAGAGTTGAAAATTTGTGGAATATTAATCGCAATTGGGAAAATAGTACCACCACTTCTTGCCGTATTTGAAGGCATAAACGGCGCAAGAAGTAAGTCAGCAAACGCAACGGCATAACCAAGACCGAGTGAGCTTTTACCCATAAATTTAACCATAATAAGTGAAATTCTTTTGCCAAGTCCTGTTTTTTGATACCCTGCAGCAAACATAAATGCAGCAAAGATTAACCAAATAGTAGCATTTGAAAAACCTGAAAGTGCCCATTTTACACCCTCAGCTGGCTTTGGATCAATAATACCTAAAGAGGCAACCAAACATACACCAATAAGACCTACAAGTGCAGCAGGAACTGGCTCAATGATAAGACCAATGACAACTCCCAAAAAGATTGCCATAAAATGCCATGCATTCGCACTCAATCCCTCAGGAGCAGGAATAAACCAAACAACTAACGTCACCAACACTGGAATCAGCATTGATATTGCTTTTTTCGACATCGCGAAACCTCCATAATAAATTTGAACTCAACATCTCAAAATATTAAGACTGGTGTAATTATATGGCGATAAAAGAGATATAAATGAGACTTTTTTGCTAGAATTACAAAAAAAAGTGTCTGGAAACTTATGAAAGTCTTAAAAATTGCAATTGTTTTATTTTTTTATACTTCATTCGCTTATGCAAATGAAATTTTACTCCTTCATTCTTACAATAAAGGTCTAAAATGGACGGATGGTATTTCAAAAGGTGTTGAAGATGTCATGAAAAAACATCCACAGTATGAATTAACCACAGAATATATGGATAGCAAGAAAATAGAATCGGACAAATATTTTGAGGAACTTTTGGTTTTATACCGCAAAAAATTTGCATATCGTCATTATAAAGCTATTATTGCTGCTGATAATTATGCGTATGAGTTTGCGCTCAAATACCACCAAGAACTCTTTGTTAATACTCCTGTTATTTTTTGTGGCGTTGAAAATTTTGATCCAAAAGATATTACGCCTTATCATAAACCTTATTTCACAGGTGTCGTGGAATACAAAGATATTCGCAAAAATTTAGAGCTCATTCAACAACTTTTTCCTGCCATTAAAATGGTGTATATTATTAGTGATGATGCATACTCTTCTTTGGTGATTAAAGATCAGATTATTGAGGAATCCAATTATTTTAAAGATAAATTTCGTGTGGTCTTTGACAATAAAATTGATTTTGATAAAATCGATGAAAAAATTAATAAACTCCCTCGCCATAGCGCTATCTTATTTACAAGCTTCTATCGTGACATGCATGGTAAATATGTTCCTTATCATAAACTTCAAGCTTTTTTTCAGCGCTCAAAATTCCCTGTCTTTGCGCTTAATCATATCCATCTTAATGAAGGTGTCATTGGTGGATTTATGGTCAATCCTTACGAACAAGGTGCAATAGCAACTAAAAATGCATTTGCTCTGATTCAAGGAAGAGCCATCAATACATTACCCGTAGAAGTTCCTTTAGGAAATTATACATTTGACAATCATGTTTTACGCAAATTTGGTATTCCACTTAGTGATGTTCCTTCTCCTTCTGAAGTCATTAATGGCGTTGAAAGTTTTTACGAAAAACATCAAAAATTCGTTGAAAATGCTTTTGCATTGATGCCTCTTTTACTCCTACTCACCACTATTTTAATTTTAAATGTCATTAAACGTATTTCACTCGAAAAAGAGCTATTGCGTCAGAATAAACTCGATTATGTTCTCTTAAACAACATTCAAAGTGCTATTTTTTGGAAAGCAAACGATGGAAAAATACTAGGCTGTAATGATCTTTTATGTCAAATTTTAGAACGTGAAAAATATGATATCATTGGTAAGCACGTTCAAGAAGTAATGCCTAATATTTGTGAGATAATTCAAGAAGTACCCCTAGATAGCCCACAAAGTGCCGAAATTGAAATTGCTATACCGTATAAAGAAAAAAGGGTTTTTGCAGCACGTAGGACTTATTATACGGATGAAAAAAATCATGAAGCAGGTGTTGTTACCATTTTGACAGATATAACAGAGAAAAAGCGTATTGATACAGAGCGCAAACGCCATGAGCAATTTGTCATTCAACGCTCTAAACAATCAGAAGTAGGAGAGATGATAGCCAGTATCGCTCATCAATGGAAAACACCATTGGTCGAAATCTCAGCGATTGCTCAAGAGTTAATTTACAAACGTCGTAAAAAATCTTTAGATGAAGAATACACCCAAAAATTTGTCGAAGATATTATGACGCAAGTCAAATATATGTCAAATACCATTGATGATTTTAGGCAATTCATTAAACCCTCAACCAAACAGACGATGTTTAATGTCAAAGAGGCGGTCGATTCTATTCTCAATGTCCTCAACCACAGTGTCAAATACAACTATATTACCCTCAATATTTATCAACATGAAGAGCAACCACTTTTAGCCTTTGGCTATCCTAATGAATTTAAACAGTGTGTTTTAAATATCATTAATAATGCAAAAGATAGTATTATAAAAAAAAGAGAGACAAAGCCAACAGAAGGTATTATAGAGATTGAACTAAAAAGCGATGCAAACCATATCTATTTGGACATTAGTGATGATGGATGCGGAATTGATAAAAAGAATTTAGAAAGTATTTTTGATCCTTTTGTGAGTACCAAAGAAAATGGTGATGGCTTTGGCTTGTATATGGCAAGACTCATTATTGAAGATAAAATGGGTGGTAAAATTGTTGCAAAACAAAAAGAAAATGGCGCCCAAATTTGTATTACCGTAAATAAAGTCAAAGGAGACGTATGAAAATATTAATTCTAGAAGACAATGAACGCCTAGCCAATCTTATTGTCGAAGCGTTAGAGCAGAAAAAATACCATGTTGACCTTTTTAACGATGGCAAAAAAGCACTCGAAGCAATTGATAATGGATATGACTGTTTTATTCTAGATATTAATGTTCCAGGCATTGATGGACTAAGCCTTTTAAAAGAGATTCGTAGCATGGATAATGTAACACCTGCGATTGTTATTAGCGCTAATGTTGAGCTTGAAACTATTCAAGAAGCTTATTGTAAAGGGTGTGATGAATACTTAAAAAAACCTTTTTACATGTACGAATTAGAAACGAAGATAGAAAAGCTTTGTAAACCCAAAATATCGCTTCTTCGATTATTTCAAGGCTTTAGCTATTCTATCGAACAAGAAAAGCTCACAGATGAGAAAGGCGAAGAGATTAAACTTGCAAAAAAAGAAATTTTACTTTTAAATCTTTTTGCTAAAAATTTAGATAAAAACATCTCTTTTGAACGCATTGAACAGTATGTGTGGGGTGGAGAACTTACTACTACTGAAAATATCCGTGCATTGGTGAAGCGTTTGCGCAAAAAGCTCCCTGATGAGACCATTGAAAATCAAGGTGGTATCGGCTACCGCTTAAACTATGAACATTAAAAGGTTACAATAATGTACTTAAACATTACCGAAGATTTTTTACAACTCGATTATGAAAAAGATATGAAACAATTTAATCCCCAAACGTATTTTGAAGAGGAGGGAAATCAAAAGTTTGATGGAAATTCTTCACAAGAGATGCTCATGATGCTCAACCAAATTGGTGAAGATTTACATTTAGATGACTACTCTCTTAAAAAATTAGAAATATTTTTAAAAACAGAATTGCCCTTTTTTGCTGTCAATCGACGACTTATTCGTGAATGGGTACAAAAAAACTTTGTCTATTAAATGCTTAGTTTATGGACTCCAAAAGGTTTAAAATGAAAAAAATTTACTTTATACGACATGCCAAATCAAGTGATAAAGATGATACCTTAGATGATTTTTCACGTCCTCTTAATAGCCGTGGCAAAAATGATGTCACACTAATGGCAAAACGGCTCAAAATGTTTGATGTTATGCCTGATATTATCTACACCAGCCCAGCCAAACGTGCTTTAAAAACGACAAAAGAGATTGCCAAAGAAATTGATTGCGATAAAAAGAAGATTGTGCTCTGTGAAGCGTTATATGAAAGCGATTATGCCTCTTATCTTGAGCTCATTCATCAAACAGATGATGAACACAATTCTGTTTTTATTATTGCACACAACCCAACACTTACAGAAGTAGCGGAGCGTCTTAGCGGTGCTATTTTAAGCAATATCCCAACGTGCGCAATTGTCTGTATCACCTTTGATATAAAAAGCTTTAAAGAAATTCATGAGGAGAGTGGGCATATTCTTTTCTTTGACTACCCCAAAAAACATTTTAAAAACTAGAACTTTTTGCGAAGCAATAAAAAAAGTCCAATGCTTAATCCCATACACAAAAGCATTAAACTCCCTACAATAAAAGAGCCATTAGGAAGATGTGCAAAAGGTAAACCTTGTGTATTAATACCAAAATACCCCACAATCAAATTGAGCGGTAAAAAAATACCTGAGAGAATTGTCAAAAGATAAATGGTTCGATTCATCTTCTCATTATTTCGACTGGTATAAAAGTTATACAAATTGTTCAGTTTTTCCATTGCTAACAGTGTAGAGCGGTTGGTGCGTTCTAAATGTTCGTGGATATCTCTAAAATGCGTCACCAAAAAGTCCTCATTTTCATGATAACGCTTAATAAAATCCTCCATAACGTCTGCACCCAAAAGAAGCAATCGGTGGATACGTGCTAAATCTTTTTTATGCGTAAGCCAATAACGCATGAAATGAAAATGTGTATTCTCATACAGTTTTTCCTCCATCCAATCAATACTTTCATGAATATGCGCCACGCGTTTCATGGTAGTGTTGGTGTGCGTATCTAAAATTTCATACACTTTTTGCATACTCTCTAAATCAATAAAAGCATGTGTTACTTTATCAAAACCATAATAATGACCTCCCTCAAACACAAAGGCAGAAGAGTCAACTTTTAACTCTTTTTCATTTGAAGGTAGCGCTAAAATCAACATAGCATAGTCTGCTTCTTCCACAAATATAGAAGGGTGTGTAGGGTTTTTAAGATCCAGTAAGTGAAAACGATCAATGATGTCGTATAAATGATTCATATTAAATCCCATCCATCGTATCGGCTGCAATTTTGAGGCGCTCTTTATCAAAATGGGTATAAATACGAGAAGTATTTAAATCCGCATGACCAAGGGCTTCTTGCACCAAGATTAAGTCACGATTTTTTTGATACAACAAGGTAGCAAAGGTATGACGCAACATATGTGCACCATTTTTCTCTTTGCGAATACCCGCATAAAGAAGCATTTTATCCATTACGTAACTCACATACCCTTGCGTAAGAGGCTTTCCTGTACGGCTTTGAAACAACAAAGCAGACTCATCATTTCGGTATGCCATCCATTCATTCAAATCTTTTTCAATATGTTCAGATTTTATCATTGCCGTTCGTGGCTTATTTCCTTTTCCACGAATTTGAAAAACCAAATACTCCCCATCTTTAACCATATCTTTGATTTTAATGCCTAAGGCTTCACTAACACGCATACCTGTGTAAATAATCAGTTTGATTAATAGACGGTTTTTGGCTTGCGAATAGGGTTTAAATTCGGTCTCTTCAATGGCTTTAAAAAAGCGAGATAACTCTTCTTTGTACATATGAGCAGGTAATTTTTCACCTCTTCGTCCGCCAAGCCCACCCCAATTTTTAAGCTCAATACGAAACTGGTGTGCAAAACCATTTGCTTCCTCATTTTGTTTATCCATAAACTGAAAGAAAGAGAGCAGGGCAATACGATAATTTTTTTTGGTAGCATCAGAGAGAGAACCCGTTTGTGAGGCTAAAAATTCACTCAGCAACTCTTCATCAATCTCTTTTAAACTCTTAAGCCCCATCGGCGTAGTGTAATAATAAAACTTCTCAAGCGGATTAATAAAAAGATTAATCCCAATCAGCCCAATATTTCGAGCCTCTTTAGCAAGATTTTTTAACTCTTGCATACTCTGACACCCACGATTCAAAGAGCCAATAATAGAGGAAAGTTTGCTATTTTCCTCCACATGACGATTTGAAAGAGAGGTAAGTTTATACTTTACAAAGCGATCAAGCCAAAAAAGCAAACTCGCATCAAAACTCTCTTTCTCATCGACTTTATAGCGCATTATTTGCCTCGTTTCCTGTAAAATTCAGCTTTAAAGGCTTTAAATTCACCTTTTAAAATGGCTTCTCGCATCTGTTTCATTAAAGAGAGGTAATAGTGCAGATTATGGATGGATGCCAATCGAAAATAAGTTAACTCTTTCGCACGAAAGAGATGGTGCAAATACCCTCTTGAATAATGTTTACATGTAAAGCAGTCACACTCAGGATCTAATGGCTCTTCATCGCGTGCAAACTTCGCATTTTTAATGCTGATTTTGCCAAAAGAGGTAAAGAGTGAGCCGTTGCGTGCGTTACGTGTAGGCATCACACAATCAAACATATCAACCCCTCGCTCAACATTTTCCACCAAATCCTCAGGCGTTCCCACACCCATCAAATAACGAGGTTTATCCTTTGGCATCAGCGGTGTTACAAATTCTACGGTCTCATACATCAAGGCATTGCTTTCACCCACACTCAGCCCTCCAATAGCGAAGCCATCAAAGGGAAGAGCACAGAGTTCATTGGCGCTAATCTGGCGAAATGCTTTATCGGTTCCACCTTGAATAATGGCAAAAATATTTTGATGTAAGCCAACACCCTCAGCTTGTTTTTGTTGGTGATAACTTATGGCTCTTTGTGCCCAATCTGTCGTACGCTTAATGGAGAGGGCGATACGCTCTTGGGTCGCTGGAAGTGCGACTAAATCATCTAAAATCATCATAATATCAGAGTTTAAATTGTACTGAATATCCAAAACTTTCTCAGGCGTAAAATAGTGCGTTGAGCCATCAATATGACTCTTAAACATAATACCATTACTATCGGCTTTAGAAATATCACTCAGGCTAAAGGCTTGAAAGCCACCGCTATCGGTTAAAAAACTGTTCGGAAATTTGGTAAAGCCATGCAGGCCTCCAAAGTGTTTGACCACTGCATCGCTTGGGCGTAAATAAAGATGATACGTATTGCCTAAAATAATCTTTGCTCCTAGCATTTCACTCATATCCACCGCATCCAAACTCTTGACACTACCCACCGTCCCCACAGGCATAAAGACTGGAGTTTGAATAGTGCTATGCGCTGTTTTAATGGTACATGCACGAGCGTTTCCATCGGTTTTATCTATCTGAAATTCCATTTTCGTTACAATATCCTTTTTTTGTATATGAGGGAGTTTTTGAATGAAAAAAATATTAATCATTGCTGATGGCATTCTAGCAAAACAATTTTTAGAAAGAGTTATGGAGAGTGAAGCAGGAGAAAATAGCTACACTGTCATTTCATACAAAGAAAACACACTACCTAAAAAACGCCCTGAAAATTTTAAATTTTTTGAGTTTGACCCCACGAGTTTAGATAAACTTTCTATTATTTTAAATGAACAATTTTTCCAAGTCATGATTTTACTCTCCAACGAATTAGACGCCATGAGCACCTATAAAAATGTAAGACGCATTGATGGTAAAGTGCGCATTGTTTTTATGGATAGATGGGATTTAGAATTGGAAGAGATTGATGACAAACGCCTTTTAATCGTCAATTCCAGAGATATCCTTGCTTCTCGCTTTAAAGACCATTTGCCAAATATGCCCATTGTGGCGCAAAATATTGGATTAGGGATTGGTGAAATTGTAGAAGTTTCTGTGCCTGTTGGTAGTTCTTATGCTTACCGACATTTAGCCTCCATTGAACAGAGCAAATGGAAAATTGCAGCCGTATATCGCTCAAATACTCTTTTGCTGCCTCGCCCCGCACTGATGTTACTTCCCAACGATCTTTTACTGCTTATTGGTGAACCCCATGTCCTGCAAAGTGTTTTTAAAAGTATTAAAAAGGAGCAAGGACAGTTTCCTTCGCCTTTTGGTAGTAGTATCTACTGCCTTATTGATATGCTTGAAATGGATGAAAATGCCATTGATTTCATGATGAACGATGCCTTATTGCTTCATGCAAAACTCAACAGCAATAAATTACATGTAAAGATTATTAACCCAACTTATTCCAAAGCTTTAGAGAAACTCAAAAGCTACCATAACCACCACATTAATGTCATGATTGACTATTTTAAAACCAACCCACGCCTCGTTCTAAAAGAAGATACCGAGCGTATGGATATTGGTCTTATCCTTGTCAACAATATGTTTTTTAAACAAAATAAACGAACGCTTTTTAAAACAAAATTACCCGTCCTTAAACTAGGTAAAAAAGGATTTTTAGCGCTGAATGAAGGTGTTGTTTTAAGCAGTGACGCACACGATATAGAGCAAGAATCATCTGTCATTTTTGATGTTTCTGCCCAACTTTCTTTGCAATTAAAACTCTACACCTATGAGCCAGATCAAGAGCAAAAAGACACTAGTTTGATGGAACATTTTGACAACCTTTCGAAGATTTTTGGACGCGAAGTCGATGTCATTCAAAGTGAAAAAAATCCTCTGTTGAAGCTTAAAAATAAAGATAACATTTTGCAATTTCTACCCTTTAGTTCTAAAATTTTAGAATCCAATATTTTCTCAATTTTTTCAACTGACATGGAAAAATTACACTTTAAATTAGCAGACAATTACCAGCTATTCATCCCAGTGAATGCATAATTAAGCGCTTTTTCAGTAAAATTAAATAAAAAATTATTTGGATAAACCATGCACATTGATGTTCTCTTAACCAAAACCATTTCCAAAGATTACAGTGTTTATATTGACGAACTTAAGACCTTACACTTTGATACAAAAGTTCTTATTGTCACCAATACAACCGTTGCTGATTTACATTTAAAGACACTCCAATCACACATTCAGGCCAAAGAGCTTTACACCATTATCTTACCCGATGGGGAACAGTATAAAAACATGCAGAGCATTCATCTTATTTTAGATGCGTGTTTTGAGCACCGATTGGATCGAAAATCACTTCTCATTGCTTTTGGTGGCGGTGTGATTGGTGATATGACAGGTTTTGCTGCTTCTATTTATCAAAGAGGTATTGATTTTATCCAAATTCCAACCACCTTACTTTCCCAAGTCGATGCGAGCGTGGGCGGAAAAACAGGCATCAATAATCCTTATGGCAAAAACCTCATTGGCTCTTTTTGGCAACCCAAAGCGGTTTATTGTGAAAGTGCTTTTTTAAAAACCCTTCCAAAAAGAGAGTTTTCAGCAGGAGTTGCTGAGATGATTAAAATGGCAGTCACATTTGATCAAGCCTTTTTTGAGTGGTTAGAGTCTCATGATTTGCGTGAAGAGGAAAACCTTAAAGAAGCCATTGCTAAAAGTATTGCCATAAAAGCCAGAGTGGTTGCGCAAGATGAGACAGAACAAGGTGTACGAGCGGTATTAAACTACGGACATACCTTTGCACACGTCATTGAAAACCAAACACACTATACGACCTTTTTACATGGAGAAGCCGTAGCCATTGGCATGGTAATGGCAAATCTACTGGCTTCCAAAGTAAACCTTCTAAGCCATGAAGAGAGTCATCGTATCCAAACGCTTCTTGAGCGCTACGCACTTCCGACTTCCTATCACATTGAGTCGTATGAAGCTTTTTATGATGCCTTTTTCTTAGATAAAAAAAGCGAACATTCAAAAATTAAATTTATTTTACCCAAAGGCATTGGCGGACATGACATACGTAGCGACATTCAAAAAGAAATTGTTTTAGAAGCACTAAAGGAAGCCAATGTCTAAAAAAATTTTCTGGCTCATTCTTTTTACATGTAACATTTTATTTGCCGAGACGAACAGCACTACAAAACTTGAAGAGACCCTTAAAAGAGACTCTTTTCGCCAAAAAATTCTCTTGATAGAAGAATCTGTTAAAGACAATATCTGGTTTAAGCGTTATGGAAATTATTTGAATTACCAAAAACTCCTTGAAGAACTCTCTACGGTCGAGAACGAAAGTAAAAAGTTTAAAACAGGCAAAGACAAAGCAGCCTTAGATCGCTACGAGAAACTCCTCAGTAAACAAGAATCTTTAAAACAGCAAATTGAGCTGTTACAAGAGTATAAAACATCCCCTTTTAGCACATTGGTCGAACCTGTGGAGTTAGAAAGTTACCCCAAAGTCACAAATCCTTTTGCGATTATTTCAGCGCTTTCGTATATAAAAAAAATAAAACAAGACAGCACTGAATATAAAATACGTATTGATCAACTCACGGTTTTAGTCACAAAACTTAAAGAAAAAATACATTTACTTGAGGAAATTTACCATATTGAAAATTCTGTGATTAATGAAGATTTGATTTATGAAGCCCAAAAAGAGCTCAATGCCTTTACCACAGCCCAAGAGATAGCCAATACCAGTTACTCTTTACATGTAAAGAAAGTGGAAGAAGCGAGTGCGCGCATTACACAAGATATTACCGTGCAAATGAAACGTGCGTTTAATATTGGTATTTTTATTATTGTTGTCGTCGTGATTTCCTTACTGCTAAAGTTTGCAGCTAAGCGTTATATCAAAGATAATGACCGTTTTTACACCGTCAATAAAATTATTAATTTTGCCAACGTGACACTGATTATTTTAATTTTACTCTTCTCCTATATTGAAAATGTCTCCTACTTAGTCACCGTTTTAGGATTTGCGTCTGCAGGTATTGCTATTGCTATGAAAGACTGGTTTATGAGTATTTTAGGGTGGATGGTGATTGTTTTTGGTGGCAGTTTTCATGTGGGGGATCGTATTAAGGTTCAAAAAGATGGTCTGATTTATGTAGGCGATATTATCGACATTTCACTTCTTCGCATGACCCTCTTAGAAGATGTCACGATTAGCAGTTACAGAGATAATAGACGAGCAGGAAGGGTTATTTTTGTGCCTAACAACTACGTTTTTACCAGCTTAATCTCAAACTATACCCATGGAACAATTCGTACCGTTTGGGATGGTATTGATATTTTTATTACCTTTGATTCTAACCATAAAAAAGCAGTGCACCTTGCCCGTGAAATCACTAAAAAATACGCCAAAGGCTACACCGATATCGCCCGTAAGCAACTCAATTTATTGCGCAGTCAATACAGTCTAAAAAACACCAATGTTGAGCCTCGAATTTTCTCCTTTATAGAACCGCAAGGGTTTTGTATTAGCTGTTGGTATATGACAAACTCTTATGCAACACTCACCCTTCGAAGTACCATTAGTTCAGAACTAGTGGATGCGTTTAGGCAAGAGTCTGATATTACCATTGCGTACCATACAACAAATATCAATCTCGCACGTCAAGAAAAACCTCAGATGAGCGAAGCACCAAAGAGCGTAGATGAAAAAAGTCTTTTTTAAAACCTTTGGGTGTCGCACCAACATTTATGACACACAAGTGATGATTGAAAATCTCAAAGATTTTGAAGTCACTGAGCATGAAGCAGATGCAGATATTGTCGTAGTAAATTCTTGTACCGTCACCAATGGTGCGGATACAGGTGTGCGAAGTTACATCAACCACGCATCCAAACTGGGGAAAAAGGTCATTTTAGCAGGCTGTGGCGCCATGAGCAAAGGGGAGAGCCTTTTTGCTCAAAGTAAGGTGTTTGGTGTCATGGGACACTCCGAAAAACGCTCCATTAACACCTTGCTCAACAACGCTACTCCCTTTTTTGAGATAGGAGATTTAACCTCACTGGATGAGACGATTGTGCATGAGTATACAGGCAAGACAAAAGCCTTTATTAAAATTCAAGAGGGGTGCAATTTTCGCTGTTCGTACTGCATTATTCCCTTTGTCAGGGGCAATGCACGTAGTCAAGATGAGCAAAAAATCATTGAGCAAGTCGAAAAACTAGCGCTTAACGGCTATGGGGAATTTGTACTTACGGGTACTAACATTGGTAGTTATGGCAAAGATAAAGGGAGCAGTTTAGGCAGGCTTGTACAGCGTTTAGGTGCGATTCGAGGGGTCAGGCGTATTCGTTTGGGAAGCATTGAGCCTGTACAAATTGATGAGAGTTTTAGGGAAATTTTAGATGAACCATGGTTGGAGCGGCATTTACATGTAGCGCTTCAACACACTTCTGAGGAGATGCTAAAACTCATGCGACGACGCAACAATGTCAAACGTGACTTAGAACTGTTTACGGAACTGAGCGAAAAAGGATTTGCGCTAGGAACCGATTTTATCACAGGACATCCAGGAGAGAGTGAGGCTATTTGGGAAGAGGCGTATAGCACCCTAGAGCGCTTTCCTCTGACGCATATTCACGCCTTTACCTATTCCAAACGTGATGGCACGCCCTCAAGTACCATGAAGCCAGAAATCAAAGGCGATGTTGCCAAAGCAAGGCACCAGCAAATCGAAGCACTTATTGCGCAAAAAAACCGTACGTTTCGTGAAAAAAACAGCGCAATACCTTTAGACGTTTTAGTCGAAGAGTCCAAAGAAAACCATTTTGTTGGCTACGACCAATTTTTTAACAAAGTCATCATTCAAAGCCAGCGTGACCTGCTCAAAGAGTGGGTGAGACTTGAGAAGTATGACATTATGCAGGAGGCAAACTATGCACATTTTTAAATCCCAAAAACTCATGCTCTCCTTAATGGCACTGAGCGTTTTTGTTATTCTTCTTTTATTTGGGTATGTGCGTGAAGGTTCAAGTGTTATTGATTTACCAACCTACCATGCACTTTTAGAGAGTGGTGCCATTAAAAAAGCCAAAGTAGAAGAGAACGAGGTTGTTTTGTACAGTAACGATGAGCAGTATGTCATTATTAAAGATGGTATTGATGTTGCGGAGTTGCTTAAAAAAGTTCCCATTGAAGTCCACAGAAGCAATCCTATCGTTGAAGATTTAATTTTAGTGGGTGTGATGGGCAGTATCTTATTTATTTTACTGCTTGTGGCTCGTAAAAAACGTTCTGAGGATCTTCAAAAAGAGCAAGAAGCCAACCAAAAAGCCATGGCAAGTTATGACCCTTTTATGAGCAGTGTGATTCGACCTGTGCGTGCTCAGGTGAGTTTTAAGGATGTTGCGGGCATTCAAGATGTCAAAGAAGAGCTTGAAGAGGTGGTGGATTTTCTTAAAAACCCTGCCAAATACAAACGCTACGGCATCAGGCTTCCTAAAGGTGTTTTACTCGTAGGCCCTCCAGGTGTGGGTAAAACCATGATAGCCAAAGCCGTTGCAGGGGAGGCGAGTGTGCCCTTTTTCTACCAAAGTGGGGCAACCTTTGTGCAGATTTACGTGGGCATGGGTGCAAAGAGGGTTAAAGAGCTTTTTTCACAAGCCAAAGCGCATGCACCTTCGATTATTTTCATTGATGAAATTGATGCAGTGGGACGAGCAAGAGGGGGCGCACGTAACGATGAAAGAGAAGCCACCCTCAATCAGCTTTTAACCGAAATGGACGGCTTTGAAGACAGTAGCGGGGTCATTGTTATTGCGGCGACCAATAAAATAGATATTATTGATGAGGCACTGCTTCGTTCAGGGCGTTTTGATAGACGCATTTTTATCTCATTGCCCGATAAAAATGACCGCTTAGAGATTTTAAAAACCTATTTAAATAACAAACCCTACGAGGTCAATATCGATGAGTTAGCGACCATGAGCGTGGGCTTTAGCGGTGCGGCATTGGCGACATTTGTGAATGAAGCAGCCATTAACGCTCTGCGCCGTAATGCTGAGATTATTGAGCTTCAAGATTTTATTGCTGTACGTCAAAAAGTCTTGATGGGCAAGAAAAAAGTCCTTAGTTTTTCAGAGGAAGAGAAAAAAATTCAAGCCTATTATCAAGCGGCAAAGGCGCTGTGTGCGTATTGGTTTGAGATAGAGTTTGACAAAATCAGCATCGTGAATGACCGCATTAAAGATATGGACAGAGAAATTGAGTCAAAAACGCAGATGCAAAGTAAAATTAAAGTCTATTTAGCGGGTATGGTGGCTATGAAGCTCAAATACAATGAAAAATTTACCAATGCCACCGAAGACATCAACCGTGCAACACAGATTGCTAAAGAGATGATTGAACTCTACGCTATGGGGGAAAAATTGCTTCCGTATGAGAATGATATTTTGCAAATTTTAGAAAATGCCCACAGCGAATTGGAGCGTTTTTTAGAAAACATGAACACCCCGTTGGAGAAAATTGCACATGAATTGTGTGAACATGAGAGCATCTCACGCACACGCCTTAAAGAGATTATTGATAATGTTCTTTAGTGGATTTTGCCTCCAAAACGAAGAGGCTCTTTTTGAGCCTTACCTCATAAAAAGCGACTTCACCGTCGCTGGCTTTAGTTACGGAGCCATCAAAGCTTTTGAATACACCCTTACATGTAAAACCAGAATCGACACCCTTCAACTCTTTTCTCCTGCCTTTTTTGAGGATAAAGACGCCAAATTTAAAAAACTCCAAACCCTTTCTTTTACGAAAAATAGTGACGCTTATACACAAAATTTTATGCAAAATTGTGCGTATCCATCAACCTTTAACCTAGCGCCGTTTTTTCAAAAGGGAAGTATTGAAGAGCTGAATGAACTTTTGCACTACACATGGAATGAAGCGCATTTGCAAGCGCTTAAAGAGCGAGGCATTACTATCGAAGTCTATGTAGGTGAATGTGACACTATCATCAACGCTTTACATGTAAAGGATTTTTTCGTGCCTTATGCGAGCGTTTATTACCTAAAACAAGTAGGGCATATATTGCAATGAACATTTTAGAATCTTTACCTGCTCTACCCAATACGCAAGTATCCAAAGAACTCTTAGCTCTCAATAAACCTAAGGGGTATCTGGTCACACAATCAGATGACCTTGGGCGAAAAACCGTTTATGATCTTTTGCCTGAGTGGGCTTTTAGTGATGGCTGGATGCCCATTGGACGGCTTGATCTTGAATCGAAGGGGCTTTTACTCTTTACCACCAACAGCAAAATAAACCACGCATTGACCACGCCTAAAAATTGCATCAAGGTTTATGAAATTTGGGTGCGAGGTCATGTGAGCAATGAGCATATCGAAGAAACGCTCAATGGAGTACAAAGCTCACAAGGGCTCTTAAAAGCGCTTGAAGTCAAAAAAATCAGCACGGGTGGGGCAAAAACCAAACTTCGAGTTGTCATTGACGAGGGAAAAAACAGGCATATCCGAAGGCTTTTTGGTGCACTTAAATATTCAAAATTTGGCACGCCTTTAAAAGTCTTAGAATTAAACCGAATCAGCATCGGCAGTTTTACCCTCGACCTCAAAAGTGCTGAGTGGCGCTATCTTTTAAAAGAAGAAGAGGCAAGGCTCATGAAAAACCTTCAAAAAACTTAAGCGTTTTTATACACTAACGTTTTGTTTTGCTTACGCTAAAATCTTTACATGTAAAACTTTTTTCCCTCAATCCACCAAAACAATTCCCAATCCTTCCAATAAAGAAAGTGCTTCAAATCGGCTAAATATCGCACCTTTAAGGTGGTTGGTGCGTAGGTCTATGTGGGTGTTGGAAGCGTTCGTAAAATTGGCGTTTTCCAGATGTGTTTTATCAAAAAGAGCACCTTTAAAATCGGTGGCGGTGAAAGTGGCATTGTGGAGCAGGGCAGAGCGAAAGTCAACCTCTTTGGCACGGCATTCGCTCATGACAACTCCTTGCATACTGAGCCCAAAGAAGTTACTGTCATCTAAAATGCACTCTTTAAATTTTAACGGGAGAGGATTGAGCAGGCTTTTCCAGTTGCACATACACCAGTCGATGCCGTTCATCTTGCATGAGGTAAACTCCGTGTTACTCACTTTGCTATCGGTGAGTTTCATAACGCTTAGATTGCAGTTTTCAAAGCGACAGTCGATAAAGCGACACGCATAAAAGAAGGTCTGGCTAAAATCACACGCAACAAAGGTACACTCTTCAAATTCCGCTTTATTTAAACGCAACCCATGCAGATCAACCCCCTCAAATCGCTCGGCAAAGCAGTCTAGGTTATCTGCTATGTTTATCTTATTCATTCACGCTCCCCTTGCGTCTCAAACGATTTGCATCGCTTTTAGATGGTACGAATTTTAGCCAAACCTTGATTATAGCTCGGTTTTTTTGTTTGTTTTGGAAAATCAGGCATAATGCTCGCTTTATAAAAATTCCAGACAATGACATTGATAAGGAACCCCATGCATGAATTTTTAAAGGGCGTTTATGAAGCACTTCTAGCAACATCCGCATGGGAAGGCTTAGCGGTATTGCTATCGCTTTCTTATCTTTTTTTAGCTATGCGTCAAAGCCTTTGGTGCTGGGTTGCGGCATTTTTCAGTACACTCATTTATGCCATTCTCTTCTTTGACGCCTCCTTGCTCATGGACTCAGCGCTCAATGCCTACTACCTCATCATGGCGGTGTATGGCTGGTATGCGTGGAAGCATGGAAAAAAGGGAAATGAAGAGCGAGAAGTAAGCTCATGGCGGATGATAAAACATCTAAAAATCATTCTTTTTCTTACCATTTTATCGTTACTGATTGGTTATGTCATGGATACGTACACACGAGCGGATTTTGCTTATTTAGACTCTGCAACAACGGTTTTTGCGGTGTTTACCACCTATATGCTAGCACAAAAGATTCTTGAAAATTGGCTCTACTGGATCGTGATTGACGCTGTTTCTATCTACATTTACCTTCAAAAAGCGTTTTATCTCACGGCTGTTTTATTTTTGTGCTACACCCTTTTAGCCATTTTGGGCTTTTACCAATGGAAATATAAACGATGAACCTTGAACACTTAGCACAATACAATCTTTTTGCCAACGAGACACTCTTACGTCTCACCCGCTTAGAAAATCAAGGCTATAACAACACTAATTACCTGCTGGAGAGCACAAAAGCAGACTACCTTGTACGCCTTTTTAGAGCCAATACCTTTAACCGTAAAGATGAATTTGAAATTGGAAAAAAAGCTTTTAAGAAAAAAGTTGCGCCAAAACCACTGCTCTTAGATACAACGCAAAACCTCATGATTGCCCAGTTTGGCAAAGGCGAGCACAAAACGAGGCTTAGCCCAAGAGCCCTGCAAAGTATCGCACGTACCTTGCAAAAAGTACATCGCATCAAGCACCACCAAAAACCTTACGATATGTTCAAAGCCTACAAAAAATCGCTCTCAAACAAAGCCTTCTTGCTCTTTAAAAAGCTTCACCTTCAACGCAGTGAACCTGTCTTGTGTCATCACGATTTAAACCCAAAAAACATCCTTTTTCAAGCGCATAAGCTTACATTAATTGACTGGGAATACGCACGCATCAACGATAGGTATTTTGATTTGGCATCGATTGTTGTAGAATTTAAACTGACAAACAAAGAGATACATCTTTTGTTACGCACCTACTTTACATGTAAAACATCTTATGAGCTTAAAAAGCTAGAACTCTACGTCGAGATTTATAAAGTGGTGTGTGCCTTGTGGTTTGAAGATTATGGTAAGGATGAGTTATGTCCCAAACTTTAGAAATTTCCCAATTAGGCAGTCCCATTATTCGCTTTGTCGCAAAGCCTGTGCGCGACATTTTAGCCCCTGAAATTCAAACACTCATTGATAATATGATCTTTACATGTAAAGAGTCCAAAGGTGTGGGCATTGCCGCACCGCAAGTTGGGCATTCTCTAAGCATCATCATTATGGCATCCTATCCAAACAAACGCTACCCGTATGCACCTCTGATGGAGCCTACCGCACTCATTAATCCTGAGATTATTTCCTATTCTGAAGCGAGTAATAAAGAGTGGGAAGGGTGCTTGAGCCTGCCAGGCATTCGTGCGCTTGTGCCTCGCCATAACACCATAAAAGTACGCTATATGAATAGAGAAGGCAAAGCACAATATGCCCACTTTAAGGACTTTTTAGCACGCCTCTTTCAACACGAATACGACCACCTCATCGGTAAGGTTTTTATTGATAGAGTCGAGTCTACGCAAGAGATTATCATGGAAAAAGAGTATCAACGCCTTATGGCTGAAAAAGAGCTTTTAAAGCAGATATAACCTTTACATGTAAAGCTCTTTTTCTTGACAAAATTTTCTCAGAAAAGTACTATTTCAATAAATGAATGACCGTCAGTCATTTTAAGGAGAGGTATGGCACGGATAATCGATAAAGAAGAAAAACGGTGCGATATTGCTCGTGCGGCGATTGATCCTTTTTGTGAAAAAGGAATTGCGCAGACGAGTATAGATGAAATTGCCAAAAGTGCAGGTGTGGCGAAGGGAACAGTGTATCTTTATTTTAAGAACAAAGAAGAGATTATCTTTGCGATTTGGGATATGCTCTCAAAACGCCATAAAGAGGAGTTTGAAAAGCGACTTCATCCCTCAATGAGTGCGCAAGAAAAAATCTTAGCCTATTTTAATTTTAGTGAATGCGAAAAAGACCACGACAAAGAGAAGATGCTCACCCTTTATCAACATTTTGTGAGCGCTATGCTTATTGATAAAACAGGGCTTTACACCGCTTATTTTGAAAGTTTTTTTCAAGAAGATTTTGATTTTATTTCACACTGTTTGGAAGAGGGTATCGCAAAGGGTGAATTTGAACTTGAAAATAGCGCATTGCTAAGTAGCAGTATTATTTTACTGCTCAAAGGCTTACTCGTACGTGCCAAAGCTTCTAATATGGGATTTTATGAAGCACAAAATCTCCTCTTTGAGCATGTTAAATTTCTTTTAAATCACGCCACAAGGAAGCATGGATGAAAAAAATTTCCTTACTCATTGCACTCCCACTTTTCAGTTTTGCCTCTGGCAATTTAAGTGAACTCTTAAATCTTGCCGAGCAAAACGACTATGTTCAATCTTCTCGCTACCAACTTGAATCAGCACAAGAAAAAGCGTATTCGGTTAAAAGTAGCTATTTGCCAAACCTTAGTGTAGGGGCTAATCAAACCTTTAACAAAGAAGAGAACATGTTTACCCCTGAGAAAAGTCGTACAGGAAGTGCCACACTCTCTTTCACACTGTATGATGGGGGCAAAAGAGAAGCGCAATTTTCTCAACAAAACGCCCTCGTCAAATCAGCGACCTTCGCTCTTGCATCGGTTCAAAACAATGTCTCTCTCAATGTCATCTACGCCTATTTTAATTACCTCAGCACCAAAGAGAGCCTTAAAGCAACCGAGCAGAAAAAAGAGCAACTCTTAGCCGAGCGTTACCGTTTAGAAAAATTTTTAAGCGTGGGAGCTGCCACAGAAGATGAGCTTCAAAAAATCATCTCTAGCGTAGAGCAGAGTAATGTGGACATCCTCACCCTTCAAAATACCCTCAACAACATCTCCAACACACTTGAATACCTCACAGGCAAACGAGTCGAAGTCGAGGAGGGCTCTTCTGTGTGGCTTCAAGAAGAGCCTAAAACTGATGGAAAGCGTCTGGATATTTTAGCGCTTGAAGAGAGTGTTAAAAGTATACAAGAAGAGACGAACATCGCCAAATCAGCGCATCTGCCCACGTTTAAGTTAGAAGATACCTACTCACGCTTTAAAAACGACTACGCCAATAACGCATGGGAAAGTGACCAAGATAACCAAAACAGCATTGTGCTCTCCATGCAGTGGAAACTCTTTGACTTTGGCTCCACTTCTGCGAGTGTACAAGCCGCGCAAAAAAACTATTTGGCGAAAAGCAGTGAGCTAGCCTATGAAAAACACAAAGCCAAAGCGAATTACTTGAGTGCGTACAACAGTTACCAGACCGCTTTAGCAAAAATTGAAGCCAACAAAGCCAAACTTCACGCCTCAGAGATGACCTATGCGTTGGTTAAAAAGAAGTTTCAACAAGGCATTGTCAACAATGTGACCTATTTGGATGCCTTAAGTGAGCGATTTAACGCACAAGCGCAACTCCAAACCGCTTTGCATGAAGTGGAGTACCAAAAAGCCGTCCTGCTGTATGAAATGGGCGAAGAAATCAAAGGAGCCATTCAATGAAAAAAATTTTAATGACCACCATATTTATGTTTCAAGCCCTTTTTGCGGGTGAAGTCTATGCCACGTTTGATGTGGTCAGCGAAAAAAGCTCCGAGTTAGGACTCTCCATTTCAGGCGTGGTTGGAAGTTTACATGTAGAGGTGGGGAGCAAAGCTAAAAAGGGTGATTTACTCCTTTCTCTTTACAACGCTGAAGAGAAAAACGCTTATGAAATTGCGCAAAAAAATGCGGAACACGCCCAAAAAGTCTATGAGCGTTATGCCAAAATCGCAGATGTCATTGACAAAGAGAAGATGGAAAATTACCTCTACGATAGAGACGTGAAACGCCTCACTGCTCAAAGCAAAGCGATTGTCTATAAAAAGACAGAGCTTCGTGCCCCTTATGATTTGGTGGTGACCCAAAAAATGACCGAACTTGGAAACATTGTCTTAGGGTCTCAAACCAAACTCTTAACCGTTGAGAGCATTGATGATGTGAAATTGATATTGAAATTTGATGAGAAGTACTGGCAAAGTGTCAAAGTAGGGCAAAAGTTTCTCTACAAAGTCGATGGAAGCGAGAAGGCTTATGAGGGAGTCATTAGTAAAATTTACCCTACCGTGATTTCAAGTACCAGACAAATGCAAGCCGAAGTCAAAGCAAAACACCTGCTTCCTGGTCTGTTTGGCAACGGCAATATCATCGTGGAATAGCCTATGTATAAACTCTCCATTAATCGCCCCATTACAATGTTAATGGGTGTTTTAACCTTTATTGTCTTTGGGCTCATGTCTTATAACACGATGCCTATTAACCTTTTTCCAAATGTTGATTTTCCGATTGTCACGGTGCAAACGACCTACAATGGCGCAGACCCATCCACGGTGGAGACTAAAGTCACCGATAAAATAGAAGAAGCGGTCTCTGGCGTGGATGGCATAGATAAGCTGATGTCCACCAGTTATGAGGGCTTTAGCGTTGTGACCATTCAGTTTGAACTCACCAAAGACCTCGATGAAGCCACCAACGATGTCAGAGATAAGATAGGAGCGATTAACCTCCCTAGCGAAGTGGATAAACCCGTGGTGAAAAAACTAGGCGCTTCAGGAGCAGTCATCAGTCTTTTTATTGCCGATAAAGGTGAAGATAGCAAAGCCCTCATGCGCCTTGCCGATGAAAAGCTTAAATCCCAACTCCAACGCATTAAAGGGGTGGGGGAAGTGAACATTGTAGGCTATCAAGACCGTGAGATTCGCATCTTTCTTGATCCTTTTTTATTAGCCAAATATGCCTTAAGCTCCTCAGATGTCAGTGCTATTATCGCAAAGCAAAACATCAAGCAAGGGGCTGGAAAGATGATAAATCAAAGCCAAGAGATTATCATCAAAGCCGATGGCGATGCAAAGAGTGTTGAAGCTGTGGGTGAGCTTTTGCTGAAACCTGGTGTCATGCTCAAAGATGTTGCGACCATTTATGATGGATTGAGTGATGCGAAGAGTTACTCTTCTTACAACGGTGCGAGAGGCGTAACGCTGGAGGTGAAAAAAATAGCAGGTGAAAACTCGTTAACGATTATTAACGAAGTGAAAAAAGCTCTACCCAAATTGCAACATTTAGCCGGAGAGCATTTTGAGATTAAAGTGCTTCAAGACCAATCAGAAAAAATTATGGTTAACATTAACAATGTCCGATTTGATCTTATTTTTGGTGCTTTTTTATCCATCGTTATTGTCTTTGCCTTTTTACGCAATGTCACAGCGACCATTGTTTCAGCTCTGGCTATTCCAACCTCAGTCATTGGTACCTTTGCCATTATTGATGCGCTAGGCTATGACTTAAACCGCTTAACCTTGATTGGTCTTACCCTTGCGATTGGTATTTTTATTGATGATGCTATTGTCGTCATTGAGAACATTATGAAAAAGATGGAAGAGGGGATGGAGCCTTTTCAAGCTTCATTTGAGGGTATTAAAGAGGTGGCGTTTTCCATCTTAGCGATTTCTGCGGTGTTATTGGCGGTTTTTATTCCTGTGGCGTTTATGGATGGCATTGTGGGTATGTTCTTTAACTCATTTGCCATGACGGTGGCGTGCGGTATCGTTATTTCCTATCTTGTGGCGGTTATGTTTATTCCTAGTGTTGGAGCGCGCGTTTTACAAGCCAAAGAGAGTTGGTTTTACCATGCCACTGAGCCGATTTTAAAAGCGATTGATAAGAGTTATGTCGCACTCTTAAAACCCATCCTTCGTTTTAAAACAGTTGCGATTATCGCAACCATAGGACTCCTCGTGGCTTCTGCGACCTTAAAGGTAGGGATGACCTTTATGCCTATGCAAGATAACAGCGAATTTCAAATTTCCATTAAAGCGCCTGTGGGGATTAATTTACAGAGCATGAAAGCCAAAATGGAGCCTATTGATGCGCTTTTAAAAGAGGATAAAAATATTGTTTACTCCATTTCAACGATTGGGTATAACGCAGCTAAGGAGATTCATAAAGGAAAGTTTTATGTCAAGCTCGAACCTGTTGTCAATCGTGAGCAAACGCAAGAGAAGATTATTCAGTATTATCGTGAGAAGCTCAAAACCTTTAGCGATATGACTATTTTGGTGGAAAAAGTTGATGACTTTGATACAGGTGGAACAACCGCTCCCGTGCAAGTGGTCATAACTGGAGATAGCCTTGAAGAACTTGATAAAATCTCTTTAAAACTGATGGAAATTCTGAAAAATACGCAAGGCATTGTGGATGTCGATAGGGATTTTGAAAGCGGTAAACCTGAGGTTCAAATCTCCATTTTAAGAGAAAATGCTCAAAGAGTAGGGGTGAGTGTACAAGAAATTACTGCGGTTTTAGCCTCTGCGTATTCTAGTGATAGCGCTGTTTCTTATTTTGAGGACAATGGACGTCAATTTGATATTACGGTGCGTTACAATGATCATTATCGTCAATCATTAGAGGATTTAAAGAAACTAAAAGTACGTAACGCTGAGGGGGAATTTGTAACCCTTGAGGGATTATTGGAGCTTAAAGAGGGAACAGGAACGGCTTCTATCAACCGTTTTGACAGGGAGCGAAAAGTGTTGGTAACGGCCAATATTTTTAACACTTCTTTGGATAAAATCGTAGCCATCATCAATGAAAAGATACCCGATATTTTACCCAAAGGGTACAGCTACCGTTACACAGGTGACGTGGAAAATATGGAAGATACCAACAAAGCGTTTGGTGCGGCGGTACTCTTGGCGGTTATTTTGATTTACTTGATTTTAGCGGCATTGTATGAGTCTGTTATTCAGCCTTTTATTATTATGATTTCGATGCCACTCTCCTTTACAGGCGTGATGGTGGCGTTGTATCTTAGTGAAAACTCTTTTAGTTTATTTGTTATGATTGGAGTTATTTTACTCTTGGGAATGGTCGGTAAAAATGCTATTTTGGTTGTGGATTTTGCCAATCGTGCCATGCACGAAGGCAAAAGCATTGATGAGGCATTGTTAGAAGCAGGAGAAAAACGCTTGCGTCCAATTTTAATGACAACGTTTGCGATGATTGGGGCGATGATTCCACTCGCATTTGGCAGTGGAGCAGGGCATGAGTTTAACTCGCCTATGGCACTTGCAATTATTGGAGGGCTCGTGAGTTCGACCCTTTTAACCCTATTGGTTGTACCTGCGATTTATAAATTTATCTATCCGCTGGATGCGTGGCTTAGAAAGTGGTATGAAAAGGGGATTGTAAAATAATCTTTACATGTAAAGGGGTCTTGTATCCCTTTACAGCTTATTTATTGCGTTTTCTATCTTTCTTTGCTTGTTTGGCTTTGGCTTTCGCTTTGGCTTTTTTCGCATCACTGGGTTTTGCTTTAGAAGAGTTCACTTCGCCCACTTTACTCTCTTTTTCATTTTGCGGTGCGGTATGTTTTTGCATCGTTGAGAGCGATGCTAGTTTATAACCTTTTTCCATTTTTACACTGTTATTGAGTAATCCACCCATAGTTAAATCCTTTTTAATCTATCAATTGTATTGGAGAAAATCTTTTGAAGGCGATTATTTTACTTTATTCTTGCTTCAAGGCATGTAAAAGTCTTTACATGTAAAAAAGATTGTGTAAAATATACTTTTTTCATAACCCTTAAAACGTGATATGCTATAAGCAATATTTTTTTCAATGGGCTATGAAAGAAGTTTAATATGTTTTTACATGTAAAAAGGAAACTTATGCCAACACACCATCTTCTCACTATCCAACAGTACGCCACCAAACACAAAATGAGTACCTTTGCGGTTGTTAAACTCATTAATCAAAAAAAGCTCAAAGTCATTAAACAAAAAGTTGAGGATCAAGAACAAGAGTTTATCGCTGATGAGAGCCTCTCTTCTTCACCACACACCCGTGAACAAAAAGAAAATGTAACCCCACTAGAAAAGAACGACAAAATAGACTACGAACAAGAATTTCACGCTCTTTTAGCCAAATATATTGCGTTGCAAGAGAAGTACACCCAGCTTATTGAAGAAAAAATAAAAGCGTAAAAAGAAAAGAGGGCACCACAAAATGCCCTCAGAAAGTATTTATATGCGATTTAAAATATTAAGTGTTTTTTCATAAACGCTTAATTTGCCAAGTTCCTCATTAAGCTCATCAGTCAATTGTGATTGAGAACGAAGTTCTGAAGAAATGGTATGGCTTTTTTGCGCTAGATTTTCCATATCAGAAGAGAGGGTCGTGCTTTTTGAAGAGACCTCTTGTAAACCGCTGCTCACTTCACCCATGGTTTTACTAATACTCTCCACCGCTTGAATAATGGTATTCACAGAGACATTTGTTTCTGAAAGACTTTTTTGAGTACGTTCAGCTAATTTTCGTACTTCATCCGCAACCACGGCAAAGCCACGACCATGCTCTCCTGCACGAGCTGCTTCTATCGCAGCATTCAGGGCTAAAAGATTAGTCTGATCGGCAATATCAGATATAACACTTAAAACCATTCTAATGTCACGAACATTATTAGCAAGATTTTCAACTTCCAAAGAGAGATTGGCATTATCTTCACTTCCTTTTTCCATACGGGAAGAGAAAAGAACAAACTCCTCTTCAACGCCACTTAAATGTGTTTCTATGGCATCAATGGAAGAAACAGCATGAGACAATGCGCCACCAATACTCTCTAACACAGGCATGCTCTCTTTCATTTGAGCAAGCATCGCTTTGCTAATAGTATTAATCATATTTTGGCGATTAATTTTACGCAGTAAAAAATAGCTCTTAAAGCCCGCATATTTTTGCACAAAACTATCAACATAGTCATCTTCAAAACTGTCTCCATCAACTTTATAAAAAAAGATAGCCGTCAGTGTCTGGTTAATATTGACCCCTAAAAGTTCTCCAAACGTTGAAAATCCAGCCACCGGAATCTCTTAAAACGTTAAAAGACGTGTCAATTCTTGCGCATTAAACAAACGCCTTAAAATACAATCATTAAAAATCGCACCTATGGCTTTAGGTTTGTTGCGACTAAACTGTGAAAAATCATGGCTCGTTGTTTGCACAAAATCTGTTTTTTCCAACAAAAGCAGTTCTTCTCCTGCTTCAATATCGCAGTAAAAATTCATCGTGTGATTTTGTACATCAACAGAAGCCACAGAACGAATGATGTGGTGTCCAAGCAACGGGACAATGTAGGGTAAAAATTAAAAGCATTTAAAAGGTGTGATTATATTTATTATTATCTTAAATTTTATAATAAATATAACTTTGATCTTAAGAGAATAAAGATAATTAAACTTTGAAAATTTTAGAAATGTATACAAACACATCCGCAAGCCCCTGTTTATGGGCACGATAAATAGCAGTAATGTAAAAAGAGGATGAGTTTTCGCTGAATGTTTTATTAATTTAAAAAAGTAGTTTATTAAATTAATAATAGAAGAATAATAAAGAGTGTAATATTTCATTGATAAAGCGTAAAACCACACAAGAAACTCGCCAAAGTTTAAAGCTTGTGTGGTTATCCTTTCGATAATTTAAAATAACTTTAGCAATTCTACACCCTATACTATTAATAGTAACTTAAAAATCAAAATACTTTTACCATTAACAAAAACAAACAAATTGCATAAATCCTCCTTGTTTTTTCCGATACAACATCTTTTTTCAAAAACCAGAGGAAATTTAGAGTTGGCGCTTTAACACTAACTGCATTGACAGGCTATGGAGCAGATAGAGCCACTAAAGCTTTGACGGGGAAAGGATTGTTCTCTCGTGCAGTAGAAACTGCGGACGATTTAAAATCAGCCCTTTCTCCATCTGGAGGGAGTGATAAGACCCCAAGCAAATCCGACGACCACACATCCGATAACACCAGCGGCAACCCAAAACAAAATTCCGAACATGGTGACTCCTTTCAAAAAGATATAAAAAATTATACCCAAAAACCATAGCATAAATGAAGACCTTTTTGCCACACATGCGACACAGAATTACGTTATATAAAACATATTAATTTTTATTTGTGTTTATAATAACATTGATAAAACATATAAAGACAGTCCAAACGGCACAGAAAATAAATAAGCATTAACGATGTTCTTAATATGTTACTTCTATGTTCCAGATATGTGTTCTTCAAATAAACTCGTTTGAGCCTTCAAGTCACCATAGTGAAGATGAACATATCTCCTTGTTGTTTCAATATTCGAATGCCCAATACATTCTTGAACCAATACTATATCTCTGCATTTTTCATACAGTTTACTGGCAAAAGTATGTCTTAATAAATGTGGGCCATCTCGCTCTTTTGCTATACCTATTTCAAAAAATATTTTCTTTAGTTTTCTATAAATATGATGCCTGCTTATTGCGGTTTTTGTTCGTGTTCTAAAAACCAATTCTTCAGAAGACAAGTTTTTAACATATTCGCTATAGTAGTCGTAGAAAACCTCTTTTTTTAATGGGACAATTCGATATTTAGACCCCTTACCCTTGATATTAATCGTATACAAATTCTCACTAAAATAAACATCCTTATGTTTTATATTCAAAGTTTCACTTATACGAATACCTGTATGCAATATAATTTGAACTATTGTGGAAAAAACTATACTTTCTTTATTGAGAGCTATAAATAATTTTTTTATCTCCTTATCCGTGAGTCTTTCATTGTAACTCAAATAAGAACTATAATTTTTAGGGGGATAATAAAAAGTGATGTCACTATTGTTTTTATGAATACTCAAATTATAAGCAATAGTAAAACTTTGAATGATTTTTGAATAAAACGCTTTTGTGGTCTGCTTTTTCCCTCCCGTATGAATCCATATAAAATCAGAAACAAATTCAGCATCAAAAGCTTTTTTTTCATAAGGGAAGGTGCTGTGTATGGCATATTGAC